>R21__coassemble_247_pt1 | contig 46253 bp, 32 predicted proteins | sample R21__metabat2_high_PE_034 | metagenome-assembled genome bin R21 | reverse complement strand
CGCAATGATGATACTGGGGCTGATTTCAGGAGGCGCTGCATTCGCAACGGAAGAAGCACCCTTGTATACCTACGGGCAGTATGATGTGACCTATCAGCCGGGCACCACGGATACCGTGACCAACATGCCTGAGAATGAAACGGGTCTCACCCCGGGCAGCGATAATCCCTACACGGTTTCTTCCACTGTTCCGCAGCGTGAAGGCTATGAGTTCATTGACTGGGAGCTCACCTGGGGAACCATGGAGCAGCCGGTTGACTATTCGAATGCGCTTACCGTGAGCAAGAAGGCCACCGCCGCCGCGGCGGGAGACGCCAACACGGCAAGGGCGTACACCATCACCCTTGAAGCAAAGGTGAACATCAACGCGGACGACCCGACCGGGCTGTTCGTCGAGAACCTTACCGTTACCGATACCATAGAGGACGAGTTTGCCCTGAATTCGGCCACGGCGGAGATTCTGGACAGCGCGGGCAGCGTCATATCCAGCAACACTGTGTCCGCCGCCGGCCCGACAGTCACCCACGATTTCGAAAATGTTGAGCACGGCCAGACCGCCCGTCTGATCCTGGAAGTGACGGCACAGACGGACTACATCGGCAGCAACGGCGTATACACCAACGTGGACGAATCCGGATGGACCTACAAGCATACTACGGATCCCGAGGCGACGGAGGCGGAGGCGTATTCCGTGACCTGCGCCGACAAGCCCCAGGTGAACGTGCCGATCAGATCGTTTGTAGTGACCCAAGGCACAGCTACTCAGCGTATGGGGCTGTTGCTTACAGTCTTCAGTTTCATTGACCGTTTTGGTTACATTAACGAAAATGGTGAGCATATGTTTTATTCGGGGATGTATAATGATTATTTAGAATGTTCTGAATCTGATGAGTTGCTGTTTAAGAAATACGACCAGATCAACGGGACCATCACACATGATAAATATGTAATGCATACTGGGGAGGTTATCTATCGCAACGAAGAATATCACGTAGCTGGCGGGGTGCCTGATCGCGTTTATGATGTGAACCGTGTCAATTGGCGCGTGCCTACGAATCATCCGCTTGGAGAGTTCCCTAATTATCTGTATGTGACGTTTACGCCGGATGCGGTAACAGAAGGGGAATTCGCAGACGCCGCCACTGCCGAACCAGTCGGCGCGCGGACGGAAGTGGGTGTAGGACTGATCGTGATCATCCCCAGGCAGGCGGAAATTGAAATCATCGAGTAACCATGATGATCTGACGGCGGAGCTCTTTCAGCGCGCTGCGAAGGAAGAAAAGGGAAAAGTCCCGCAGCAAGCAGCAGGTGAAAAAACAGATTAATCAGAACGATCGTATGAAAGCGCGGAGATCGTACGGAACCGGCGGAATGGCTTGTATATACGTCGGTTCTGTACGATCGCCTTCATCCTGAACGGAAGCGATATACCTTGAATTGTGCAGATATAAAGAGGCGGCCTGCGCCGCAACGCATCAAAGAGACAGAACGCATGAATAAAGATATGCGCATAAATGAAACAATGCCTTGAACGTGAAAGGCTTTAATTGGAGGAAACAATGCAGTGGTATCCCAGACAGCGCAGAAAAAAAAGGCGTTTTTGTTTTCGCTATACAAACAGAACCCGGATTCTCAGGTTCTTGCTCTGCCTATTTGCACTATCACTTTTGCTTTTTGGCCTTGGAAAGCTGGTCAATTATGCGGTTGAAATGGCAAATTCCAAACGAGCAACTGAGAATTTAAGGCAGGTTTACGATTCTGTTTCTGGAGATGAAAACACGCTTGCCACGGATTGCCCTTTTGCCGGCGAGGATGTGCTTTCTTCTGCTGCGCATGATTATATTCCCCAGCCGGAGCCCTCATCAGAACCAACGCCAATTGCCATACCAACGGCTACCCCTGAACCAATACCCACCGCCGTTCCCCAATTAGCGGTTGGTTACTATTCTGAAAATCCGCAATTACAGACCGACTACCGAATTAGAGCATTGCAAAAGACGAGTAAATATATTATTGGCTGGCTAAATATCGAACGACTGATTGATGAACCTGTAGTTCAGCGAAACAACGTGTTTTTCCTGGATCATGATGTCTCAGGCAAACCAAACAGCAATGGTACGGTTTTTCTGGATTCCATCATTCAGCTAAAAAACCGGCCGTATGCTTATATTTTGTATGGACACAACATGAAAAGCGGCGCTATGTTTGGCGGCCTGCGCAATTATGAGAATATGTATTTTTATCACAATAATCCCTTTGTTAATTTTACTACGATGTATGAGGATAACCGTTATGTTATTTTTGCTGTAGGTACAATCAGCACTGAGGAGAATCATCGTAATTATTTGGATTTTCTATCACTTGCTTCAAGAAGTATTCCCGAACGCGAAAAGGCAATTTCTGCCATTATTTCCAACTCCGTTTATACAAGTACAATTGATGTGCAACCGGAAGATCAATTGCTGTTACTGGTTACGTGTGTGGGAAATGATCTGGAGCGCCGAATAGTAGCCGCCCGTTGTATAAGACCAGGGGAAGACGAAGGAGAGCTGAAAAGAATGATAGAAAAGAGCACGCTGCGAAAATGAGCTGAAGCGGCAATCTTCCACTTTTCTCTTGGTGCTGTTGAACATTTGAATATCCGCAGCTGAAGCCTTCGCTGATTCCCCTGGTGCTTCATTTTGAAGGAATGGGCTTCATAATTTGCCCATTAGATATTTCATTGCTTATTCTGCATAGGTGGGAGACGAAATGATCTTATCGCATTTCTTCAAGGGACGCGAAGTGTTGCGTGATACTCGTTTTAAACCCAGAGCATGTTGCTCAAATTATTATCGTAGTTTTGGATAGGAAAGTTCATCCTTTTACGCGCGATTTCTCTCACAGTAGATAACAGACAGCTTTTATTTCATTTTACGTTACCTCGAAGTCCTCCAGGGCATTTCGTAAACAAACGAAATGACTTGGAGGCTTTTTATTTCATGATGAATCAAAACAGTTTACTGCTGCCGGGACAAGCATGGGCCAAAACTTGGCCTGGCTTGGTCATACCACAAAAGAATCGGATGCGGTACAATGGCAGGGGTGAGGTAAGGAGTGAGGCAAGTTGATGGATCGTAGCGTGTTCGGCCAAAGGCTGAAGCAACTGCGTTCGTTACAGGGCATCTCCCAATATGCTTTGGCTGACGCGCTGGGTGTCAGCCGTACCAGCCTCAAAAACTGGGAACTGGCAATAGCTACCCCACCCTTGGAAGTATTGGTAGAAATGGCCCAGTACTTCCGTGTATCTTCTGATTATTTGCTGGGCTTGGATGAACGCAGAAGCATACAAATCAGCTTTCTTTCGGAACGCTATGTGGATGCACTAACCAACCTTGTGCGGGTCATGGAAGAAGGCGATCATCCCGCCGGCAGATAATAAAATCGTATATGATGCAGATAGCATCTAAGACTGTGCATCTTGAAAACTGAATATCCGGTTTACAGGTACATTATCCTGCCAGGGGAGCGATATGTGCGGCGGCGCGAAGAAGGCCAAACCCGAGCGATCCACGCAACGCACAGATCCTGCGAAGCGAAACAGGTACGCTATGATCCTTGTAGGTGATAATGATACTTCTTCACGGCCCGCTAATGACTTGGGGGGAGTCCCTGGGATGCGCGATGGCTTCGGTCAGCATCGGCATCCTGGGGCTATGATGCGGTGAGCAAACCGCAGCCTGTAAACCGCCCGGCTTCCCCTTTCGAGGAAGCCCGCCGGGGGCATGGGATAAATACGGCAAAAACCAAAGTCAATTACACACCGGCATCAGGGGCACAAGACACCTTTGGTGCCGGTGGTTGTCAGGAAGGAGGACATTCTGATGAGTGACAACGCTTATTCCAAACAATATAACGTCAGGCTGAAGGACTTTCCTGACATCCTGAACGTAGATCAATTGTGCGAGGTGCTTGGCATCAGCACAAAAACGGGATACAAGCTCTTGAGCAATGGCACGATTGCTGCGCTGAAGGTGGGACGGATGTACAGAATCCCGAAGGTTCATGTTCTAACCTACCTGCGTATTCTGAACACCGCATCAAAAGTCTAATCGACAGCCTTGCGCCAGGTTCGATTATCGTGTAAGCTATCACTGCCAATCAGCAGAGGTGGCTGCTACACCGAAAGGAGGACATTGATTATGGTAGCAGGCCATTTGCAGGAAAAAAGCGGACAGTTCTATGCTGTCCTCAGTTACAAGGACACGAAAGGCAAGCGAAGGACAAAATGGGTTCCAACAGGCTTGATGGTGCGCGGGAACAAAAAGCGTGCCGAAGCCATGCTGAGTGAGATTCGCCGCAAGTTTGTTCCTCCCGAACAAGAGGATGACGATGAGATTCCATTGGATGTGAATATTTCCTTTGTTCACTACCTTGACAGGTGGCTCAAAATTGCGAAAACGACGATTAAGCCGGCAACGTATACCTCTTACAGCCAGATGATCCGGTCTCCCATCCGGCCTTACTTCGAGGAAAAAGGACTTACCCTGATCGGCGTTCAGGCAAGTGACATCCAGGAGTTCTATTTGCAGCAGCTGGATCGCGTATCAGCCAATACCGTGATACACTATCACGCTCTCCTTCACAAAGCGCTCAAATATGCTGTGAAGACAGATCTGATTCCGGTGAATCCGGTTGATAAGGTGGATCGCCCCAAGAAGAACGCATTTACGCCATCCTTCTATGACAAGGAAGAGATTAACAAGCTCTTCGATCTGGTGGATGGAACGGAACTGGAGCTGCCGGTGAAGCTGGCTGCCTTTTACGGGCTCCGAAGAAGCGAGTGCATCGGGCTGCGGTGGAGCGCGATTGACTTCAACAATAACACGCTTACCGTCAACCACACCGTCACGACCGTGGAAGTGGATGGAAAAGAGGTGGAGTTGGCTTCTGACACCGCGAAAACAAAATCCAGCTTGCGGACGCTGCCGCTGGTGCCGGTTTTCAAGGAGCTGCTTTTGAAAAAGCAGGCAGAGCAGAAAGAATTTCGCCGCCTTTGTGGAAAAGCGTACTGCACCGACTACCTGGATTACATCTGTGTTGATCAGCTTGGGAGACGGACAAGCCCGGATTACATCACGGAATATTTTCCGAAATTCCTGAAGAAAAACGGGCTGCGCGTCATCAGATTCCACGATTTGAGACATAGCTGCGCGTCGATGCTGCTGGCCAATGGCGTTCCCATGAAACAGATTCAGGACTGGATGGGGCACAGCGATTTTTCCACAACGGCAAACATCTACGCCCACCTGGATTACCAGTCGAAGGTCACTTCGGCGGAAGCAATGCTGGCTGGTCTGGGGCTGAAAGCAACGGGAATTGAGCCTCTTTCGGAGTAACCGGAATGTCCAGAGGTACCAGGAGAGAAAAAATCAAGAGCGTTTTTTTCTCTCCTGCGAATCAATGAAGTGCTGCGAAGCCTTATCTCGCAAGGGTTTGCAGGGGATGCGTTTTCTCTCCAAAATTCAGAGATGCATCAAAATGGTGGAATAGGCAGGAGAGCAAAAAACGCTAATAGCACCGCGAAAATCCTTATGTCTCAAGGCCCCTCGCAGGATTGGGGACATGACTAAAAATCATCCCCTCAATTTGGAACTTCGTCGATTTCTGATGGCTCCTGACATGCGAAAACCCGCCTGAAACCTACGTTTCAGACGGGTCGATGGCGGAGCGGGTGGGATTCGAACCCACGGACGGTTGCCCGTCACCTGATTTCGAGTCAGGGCCGTTGTGACCACTTCGATACCGCTCCAAGGTTATTTCCACCCTGATTTTCACCCTGTAAATTGGAGAGAAAACCAGGAGAGAAAGCAAGAGGTTCTAACCTTTTCAAGGCCCAGGAAGCCTTGAAAAATAAGGATTTCTGCCAGGGGGTGTTCCAAATCGCCGGGACGATTTCGAGTCAGGGCCGTTATGACCGCTTCGATACCGCTCCATATGATAATGAATCTCTTTGAATGAGAAGAGAAACATAGAGGAAAGCCGGGCAGAACAAACCGTCCTGCCAACAAACCGCCGCTATTGTAGCATATGGCAAAGATTTTTGCAAATGCTCTTTTGGGAATTGCAGAAAGGAAACAACCATGGCATTTACACATCTGCATCTGCATACGGAATACAGCCTTCTGGATGGAGCATGCCGGATCACCGAACTGGTTCAAAGACTGAAAGAACTGAATATGGACAGCTGTGCGATTACAGACCACGGCGTGATGTATGGGTGCATCGATTTTTACCAGGCCATGCTTGACAACGGCATCAAGCCCATCCTGGGATGTGAAATGTACGTTGCCAAAGATCATCTGGATAAGACACCTGCGGGCAGGGAAATCAGTCATCTGATTCTTTTGTGTGAGAATAATGAAGGCTATAAGAATCTGATGTATCTGAATTCAGAAGGCTTCGTGAACGGCTATTATTACAAGCCCAGAATTGATTATGCCCTGCTGCGTGATCATCACGAAGGGCTGATCTGTCTTACGGCCTGCCTTTCAGGGGATCTTCCGAAACTCCTGCTGGACGGACGAATGGATGAGGCAAGACAGTACATTCTGGACATGCAGGACATATTCGGACCGGACAACTTTTATATTGAGATCATGGACCATGGCCTGCGGGATGAAAAACTGGTGATGCCGCGGCTGATCCAGATTGCACGGGAGATGCAGGTGCCCCTTGTGGCAACCAATGACTGCCATTATCTGCGCGAGGAAGATGCCGATGCGCAGGAAATCCTCATGTGCATTCAGACAGGAAAGACGCTGGAAGATGAAACAAGGATGCGCATGGAGTCCAACCAGCTCTATGTCAAGAGCGAGGAAGAAATGCGCAGGCTGTTTGCTGCTGTGCCGGATGCCGTGGACAGGACGCATGAGATCGCTGAGCGGTGCAATGTGGAAATTGAGTTTGGCGTGACCAAACTGCCGCATTTCCCGATTGATACCGGGGAGACTTCGCTTGAGATGCTGACCCGCCTTTGCCTTGAGGGAATGAAGCGCCTGTATCCGGATGCGGAGGAAGGCGATGAACCATATGAGCGCATGCATTATGAACTGGATACGATCGCTCAGATGGGATATGTGGATTACTTCCTCATTGTCTGGGACTTTATTCATTATGCGAAGTCACAGGGAATCATGGTCGGCCCGGGGCGCGGCAGCGGTGCAGGCTCCATTGTTGCGTATTCCCTGGGGATTACCATGCTGGATCCTCTGAAATATCAGCTGATTTTTGAAAGGTTTCTGAATCCGGAACGTGTGTCCATGCCGGATATTGACGTTGACTTCTGCTATGAGCGCCGCCCGGAAGTCATTGAATATGTTGCGCGCAAATATGGCGCAGACCATGTCTGCCAGATCATTACGTTCGGCACGATGGCAGCCAAGGGCGTGATTCGCGACGTGGGCCGTGTCCTGGGCATGAGTTACCAGGAAACGGATGTTGTTGCGAAAGCCATTCCTTTTGAACTGGGCATGACGCTGTCCAAGGCACTGGATATTTCGCCGCAGCTCCACCGGATGTATGAGGAAGATGACGCTGTACGGAGACTGGTGGATACTGCCCTGAAGCTGGAAGGCATGCCGAGAAACGCGTCTACGCATGCTGCCGGCGTGCTGATCACAGGCCGTCCAGTGATTGAATATGTCCCGCTGCAGCGCAATGATGATGTGATTACCACGCAGTATCCAAAGGATACGGTGGAACATCTCGGACTGCTGAAAATGGACTTCCTCGGTCTGCGCACACTGACGGTGATTCGGGATGCGCTGGACATGATGCGCGAAGTGGAAGGCGTGGATATCAAACCGGAAGATATTCCAATGGATGACCCTGAAGTGTATGCGATGATCTCCTCAGGGGAGACGGACGGCGTTTTCCAGCTTGAAGGAAGCGGCATGCGCTCCTTCCTTACCAACATGAAGCCGAACTGCTTTGAAGATATCATCGCTGCCATCTCCCTGTACCGCCCGGGCCCGATGGACTCCATCCCGCGGTATATTGCCGGCAAGGAAGATGCTTCAACAGTTCATTATGAAACGGAAAAACTTCGCCCGATCCTGGACGTGACATACGGATGCATGGTGTATCAGGAACAGGTCATGCAGATCGTGCGGGATCTGGCCGGTTATTCCATGGGCAGAAGTGACCTTGTGCGCAGAGCGATGGCGAAGAAAAAGCATAAGGTCATGGAGGAAGAGCGGCGCAATTTTGTCTATGGTCAGACAGATGAAAACGGGAATGTGCTGATTCCGGGATGTGTAAGAAATGGCGTAAGTGAGGAAGCGGCCAATCAGATTTATGACGAAATGATTGCGTTTGCCTCGTATGCATTCAACAAATCCCATGCAGCAGCATACGGTGTCGTGTGCATGCAGACGGCGTGGCTCAAGTGTCATCATCCGTCTTCGTATATGGCTGCTCTGATTAACAGCGCTTTCGGCAATCAGGAAAAAGTGGCCGGGTATATTCAGTACTGCCGGGCCCATGGGATCCCCGTTCTTCCACCGGATGTCAATGCATCGGAGTGGAAATTCTCGGTACAGCCCATGCCGGACGGAAAACTGGGTATTCTGTTCGGACTTGGCGCTGTCAAAGCGGTCGGGGAGAATGCGGTGGAAGCCATTGTCAGGGAACGTTCAAAAAAGCCGTTTACGGATATCTTTGACTTCTGCAGCCGAATCAACACATCCGAATGCGGAAAGCGTGTGGTTGACTGCTTGATCCGGTGCGGAGCGTTTGACTATACCGGGGCTCTGCGTGCTCAGATGGCTGCTGTATACGAAAAAGAACTGGAGGGCAATGCCAATCGCAGACGCCATATGGTGGAAGGACAGCTTTCGCTGTTTGATCTTTCAGATGACAGCGGCAATTACATTGAAGAAAAGCGGGAGCTACCGCCGATTGAAGAATATCCTCTTCGCTTAAAGCTTGCCTATGAGAAAGAAATCACAGGCATCTATATTACCGGCCATCCACTGGATGACTACCGATCGATCCTGGATCAGATCCCGTTCAGCACACAGAAAATCATGGATCAGATGGATGATGAGGACCATGGCATGTCGCTCGACGGCCGCCAGGTTGCCATGGGCGGCATACTGACTGAGGTGAAAGGGAAAGCCACCAAAAAAGGTGCATACATGGGCTTCATCACGCTGGAGGATCTGACCGGCTCCATCGAGGGGCTGATTTTCCCGAAGGTTTTTGAGCGAATCCAGGGAACGATTGCAGAAGATGATGTCGTGGTGGTTACAGGAAAAATCTCGATCAGAGAAGAAGAATCACCGAAAATCCTTGTGGATGCGATTACTCCGCTGGAACAATGGAAGCCTGAGCAGAAAGCGCGTGATGAATCCCGGTTTGTCCGCGCGGGGGCGCCGAAAGCGCATAAACAGGTGCAGATTTCGGATACAGACCTGGCCAGCCGTGCAGCACATAAGCTGTATATCCGGCTGGAACGCGGACGAATTGATGAATGCATGCAGATCACGTCCATTTATCCCGGGTCTACACCGGTTTACCTGCACATTCCAAGCGAAAAAGCTACACTGCTGGCCTCCCGCGAGCAGTGGATTGATGCGCAGGAAACAGCATTAAAGCGTCTGGAAGAACGATTTGGAAAAGAAAACGTGAGGTTGGTGTGATCGTGCTGAAGAATAAGAAACTGAAAGAAGTGCTGCGTTTTATCCTGACAGGCGGCGTCTGCTTTCTTGTGGAATTTGTCCTTCTCATTCTCCTGAGGGATTCTGCAGGGCTTCCGACCCTGCTTGCCAATGCGATTGCTTTTACAGTATCAGTGATTCTTAATTATTTCCTGTGCCTTTTGTGGGTATTTGAAGGAGCCCAGGGTGGTAACGGGGCAAGACAGGCCGCCTTTTTCCTGACCAGTCTGATCGGGCTTGGACTCAATGAAGTGATCATGTTCGTTATGGGTCTGATCTTTAATGAGGACATGACCGTGATGAGCGTTGCGGGAAAAGAACTCACGATGTATATGGTACATAAGGTGATTGCTACCTTGATTGTGATGATCTGGAATTATTTTTCGAAAAAGGCTGTATTGTCAAAACGCAGCTGACGGTATGCTGCTGAGAGCGCATTCCGATGAAGAAATCAGGCGTTTCGCGAGCATGAGCAAATCAATCCCGCATGTGTCTTCAGGAGACGCATGCGGGATTTGTCAATCAGAGCGGATTGCAATGCTGCAAATCAACAGCGGGAATCCCCCAATGGAAACGGATAGACTTTATCTGCTAAGTATGTTAGACTTCACACGATCATCCCTTTCCCTGATGGACGTTCCGATGCCGGCTGAAATCAATACTGCAGCGAATTCAACACCTTGGAAAACACCTGTCTGAAAAAAGTCCAGGGCCCTGAAGGTCGGCGGAGGGGAAAGGAAAATCCCTGATGGAGCACAAATGTTCTGCTTCTGGGGAAAACGATGAGTGCTGATGCGGAAACAAGTAGTAATAGGATGGGATCATGATGAATACACGGAGAGAAACAAGCATACAGGTGCAGACTGTACTGTTCTGCAATGACACCTATTCTCTTCTGCGCTCCTTAAAGCATATGGCAAATGCTGTGCGCGTGGCCAGGCAGAATGGCGTGGAGGTACACGTGCGTGTTGCCTGGGGAGATGCATCACCGGAACCGTTGTTTGATGAAACGGCTTTAAACGAAATCCGTCAGAAATACAGCGAAGAACTGGAGCTGGACTATACTTTTTTCCATCGCAATACAGGTACATCCCTTGGCCATAATACACTGGCAAAAAACTGTACGGATGAGTATCTGCTGGTCATGAACCCGGATATTGTCCCGTCACCGACATTCTTTATGGAGATTCTGAAACCTTTTGAGCACAAAGGAAGCACTCCGGTCGGTGCCGTTGAAGCCAGACAGACGCCTCTGGAACATCAAAAGACGTATCATCCGGACACCGGGGAAACGGACTGGAACAGCGGAGCCTGTACGCTGTATCTGACAAAGGCGTTTCAACAGGTGCACGGGTATGATGCGGACAGCTTCTTTTTGTACTGTGATGACGTTGATCTTTCATTCCGCATCCGTCTGGCAGGATATACCCTGCTGTATCAGCCCAGTGCCGTTGTGTATCATGATAAACGGTTGGATGAGAATGGCATTTGGGCCTCGTCCGAAGTGGAAAGAAACTATTCAGCAGAGGCGCGTCTTCTCATGACCTGGAAATGGTCCTTTCCTAAAGAACTGGATCAGCTGCTGAAACATTATAAAGAGACAGGTGCTCCGGAATACCGGTTTGCACTGCAGAAATTTGAAGAGAGAAGAAAGAACAACACTCTGCCGGCGCAGCTGGATCCGGAACATCGGGTAGGTTTTGTTCTGCTGGATGACAATTTCGATGCCCGGTATGACCGCCCCGAAGAAAAGCAGTCGGAAGACTGACGGGCATGAGATCTGACGGAAAGATGGATTCGGTACAGGGGGAAGAACACGATGCTGAACAAGCAAATTCCTGTTATCACGGAGCTGCAGGACCGAAGTGCACTGTATGATGGATATCAAACAGTGGGAAAGGTTCATCTCAGCGCCCCGGATATCATGACCATTGAAAAGATCAAGCCGTCCCCGAGCGGGAATGACTCTAAATATGACCAGGTTGACCTGGTAAGACTCCCGGCAGAGGTATCGGACCTGAGTGGACTGTTCAGGCAGCTTGGCGGGATGGCCGGGGCAGCGGACAGTACGATCCTGTTTTCTGTTCCCAATGCATTATCGCTGGATTACCTGTCAGGCCAGTACTTTATTGATACGGTCGGAAAAACGGAGCGAAGAATGACCTATTCCGGGATCTGCAGGTTTCTTGCTGAGAACGGATATGAAATCACTGCCGTTGCTGCAGAGGAAAAGAGCACAGGAAGCTTTCAGCAGCTCAGAATCCAGTCAGAAAAAACGGCTTCGGATCTGGCATACTTTTCCTCTCTGTTTGACGGCTTTCAGGAAGCAGAGCTTTTTCATATTTACTGCACAATGAAAGCTGAAGACAAGGAAGTCCGTCTGCCGGATGCGGAAAAACCGCTGATCTCTGTGATCATCCGAACGGTAGGGGACAGACTGAGTGAGCTTCAGGAAGTGTTCCTCTGCCTTTCCTGTCAGGAATTCCAGAATTTTGAAGTCCTGCTGATGCTGCACAATGTGTCCGATGAAAGGTATGCGGATATTCAGAAACTGATCTCCCAGCTCCCGGAAGAAGACAGAGAAAAAATCAGGGTGATACCGGTATCCGGAGGAAACCGTTCCACTCCGCTGAATGCAGGCATTGCCCATGCGCATGGCAGCTATTTTGTTGCCCTTGATGATGATGACATCGTGATGGCAAACTGGCTGCAGGTCTTCGCTGAAAAGATTGAAACGGCATCAGGAACCATTATTCACAGCTACGCCGTATCCCAGGAATGGTCCAGGAACGGGGCATGCCTTCACTCCGAAGGAGACAGAGACGGTTATTTCTGCGCTGATTTTGACTGGAATCGTCAGTATGTCATCAACCGCTGCCCGCTGATGACGCTGGCTTTTCCTCTGTATACGGTCAGGCATTTCCATTTCTGTTTTAATGAACAGTATGATACGACGGAGGACTGGGACTTCCTGATGCGGGTGGCATCGGTTGCAGGCGTAACGGATGCACCCTTCTGCACGGCTGTTTACAGGAAATGGAAGAACGCAGCCAGTTCCACAACTCTGTATACCTCTGATGAGTGGCGGAAGACCGAAAAAGAGATCCGTGCAGATTTTAGGTCGATGAAACGCATTGTCAATGCAAGCGAATATATGAAAGATCTCTCGGATGAGGAAGAATCATCCATTGCACTCGAACCGGAACTGTATCTGAACGGAAAGAAAATCCATGCAGACACCATTACCATGAACGGCATGACGACCAAGGTGCTGTTTTCACTGGTGGATGTTCCGGAAACGAATGGCAAGATGCGAATTGATCCATCGGACCACGGGGGATATCGCATGATTCATCCCGTGATTCGCGTCAGAAAAGCAGGGAATATCGTGGAGCAGTTTGAACGTTCCGCTATTTCCACCAATGGCGTATGGAAAGGAAACGAGCTGATCTTTTACCTGGGTGATCCCCAAATGCATGTCTGTGTGACAGAAAACCATGCGGATACAATTGAGGTGTCTTTCATTAAGCAGTATGGCATGCAGCCAAGAGAAGCGCTGACAATGGTGCCCAGAGCGTATGTAAAACTGCTGAAAGAAGCATTGGGCTACATTCTTCAGAAAATCAGAAGAAAGTGACGCACAGCCCAAAGCGGTCGGTGAGGCGCCAAAAGGTCCCGCTCCCGGGAAGTGGCAGGGTCATGAAAAAAGGATCAAAATAGCTGAAAAAAGGAAATAATCTTTTTGAAATCTTGTTGCAGGACTTTGCCGAATCTGGTATAATTCAATAAGCTAGTTGGAAAGTATCTATTTCTGATGGCTGCTCCATATCTTTGCGTTTTCGAGATATATGGACCGAATGCATGCATGAATTGCTGCATCGGGTCTTTCGAATACAGCTGTCGGTGGCTGATCTGCATTGCCGATCAGCCCGAATAACCATGTTGTCATGAAATGGAAATAAAAACGCAGGTGCTTGTGCGTTTTTCATGCTTTTTACTCAGCGAATACATTTGAAAGGAGGTTCTCCGTGAGGCAAAGAAGTACAAATGAAGCGCCGAGCAAACTCCGGATCGTCTCGTTGGGCGGTGTGGATGAAATCGGCAAAAACATGTATGTGCTCGAATACGAGGATGATATTGTTGTCGTAGACTGCGGCAGTATCTTCCCCAAAGAGGACATGCTTGGCGTGGACCTGGTGATACCCGATGTCAGTTATCTGGTTGCCAAGAAGAAGAACGTCAGAGGTTTTCTGCTGACGCATGGACACGAGGACCATATTGGTGCTATCCCTTATGTGCTGCATCAGGTTGATGCTCCGCTGTTTGGTACAAGACTGACTCTCGCGCTGGTTGATGTAAAACTGAAAGAACACCGCATCAGCAATGCCAGAATGCAGGTGGTACAGCCCCGTGAAGTCATTCAGCTCGGACAGTTTACGGTTCAGTTTATTCATGTGAGCCATTCAATCGCTGGCGCATGTGCCATTGCGATCACATGCCCTGAAGGTACTGTCATTTGCTCAGGTGACTTTAAGGTTGACTACACTCCGATTGATGGGGAAGTAATGGACCTCCAGACATTGGCGGCTTATGGCGAGCAGGGTGTTCTTGCTCTGCTGTGTGAAAGTACAAATGTGGAACGTTCCGGCTTTACCATGAGTGAGCTCAAGGTAGGAGAAACGTTTGACAACATGTTCCGTGAAGCCAAGGGACGTGTGATTGTTGCGATGTTTGCATCGAACAATCACCGTATGCAGATGGTGATTGACAACGGCATCCGCTACGGGCGCCGGGTATGCTTTATCGGACGGAGCATGGTCAATGTCAGCAGGGTCGCCATGGAGATCGGCGAACTCCGGATTCCGGATGATTGCCTCGTCGATATTGATTCGATCAATGACTACGATGATTCAGAACTTCTGGTGATGACAACCGGCAGTCAGGGCGAACCCATGGCAGGACTTACAAGGATGGCGTTCGCAGAACACCGGAAGCTGCAGATTCGGCCGACCGATATGGTGATTATTTCTGCCACACCGATTCCCGGCAACGAAAAGTTCATCAGCCGAGTGATCAATCAGCTGTACCGCTGCGGTGCACAGGTGGTCTACTCCGCGATGGCCGAAGTCCATGTATCCGGACATGCATGCCAGGAAGAACTGAAGCTGATGCATGCGCTCACAAAGCCGAAGTATTTTATACCCGTACACGGCGAGTACCGCATGCTCTGGCAGCATGCAGAACTGGCGGAACGGATGGGCATGGACCGGCGGAATATTGTCATTCCTGAAATCGGTCAGGTGATTGAAATGACCCACGACACCCTTGCGTTGGGTGAACAGGTGCCGACCGGTGCAATTCTTGTTGACGGTCTCGGCGTGGGTGATGTGGGAAATGTTGTGCTCAGAGACCGGAAACATCTTTCGGAAGACGGCCTGATCATCGTTGTCATGGCGATCGACCGGGATGAGTGCAAACTGGTGTCTGGTCCGGACATCATCTCACGCGGCTTCATTTATGTCCGTGAGAACGAGGATATTATTGAATCCACCAGGGAAGTTGTGCGCCAGATTCTGGAGCATTCGGATCTTTCCGGGGATAACTGGCCGGAACTGAAGAACACGATCAAGGATGAAGTGCACAGATTCATTTTTGACCGTATCAAGCGCAATCCGATGATCCTGCCGATTATCCTAGACATCTGATTCCAAAAAATGTATACTGGGAAGGCTTGCCTTCCCTTTTTATGTTGAGGGAATGCGGCCGGTCTTTGGATCGTTTTATCAATGAACCCTGAAAGGGAGGAATGAAGCATGGAGTACTCACAGGCGCATCTTCTTGCAAGAGCGATTCGGGAGAGTCAGGAATATAAAACCTATCATCAGTTGAAAGAGAGTGTCATGGCGGACGAAACGCAGGCGGCACTCATTAAGGAATACAGAAAACTGCAGGTTTCACTGCAGGTGGCAGCAATGAGCGGCCAGAGCCCGAACAGCGAGGATATGCAGCGCTTTTCCGGGATTAATACGCTCCTTTTTTCGAAACCTGAAGTCAGAGACTTTCTTCTTGCCGAAATGCAGCTGCAGAGAGCCCTGGCCGATATCCTGAAGATTGTAACAGACGCTGCCGATATCGACATGGGTATTCCTGGTCTTGCACCATAAGGAGGCGGATGCGTTGAGCCCGAAAAAGCGCAACTATACCTATCAGAGCATGCGGGATGAAAGGGAATTCGGACCTTACTGGTACAGTGGTGTATGGACAATTCTCCGCCCGGTTCTTGTAGGCATCGCTTCTCTGGTTGTTGTGATCGGAATTCTGTCTGCAGTCTGGCAGTCCGTCTATGCTTCCTACATTGCGCCGGTCGGTGAAAATGACAGTACGGACGTGCCGTTTGAAGTGGCGAGCGGTCAGAGCCTGACGAGAGTCGCCTCCAACCTGGAAAAAGCAGGACTGGTGCGGTCAGGTACCGTGTTTAAGTATTACTGTGACTTTGCCGGATGGGGGCAGAAAATTCAGGTCGGATCTTACCAGCTCAAAGCGTCCATGACGATGGAGCAGATTGCGGATCAGCTGACAAGAGGTGACGGCAACCCGCTGGTAAGAAATATCACGCTGATACCGGGATGGACGATTGAGGATTTTGCTTCCAGACTGGTCAGCGATGGAGTTTTTTCGAGCGCAGACCGATTCCTGGCCTTATGCAAAACAGGAGAGAGCTTTAAAGATTACTACTATATTGCGGATATCCTTTCTTCAAAAACTGCATCGCAGCGCAAATATGTTCTTGAAGGCTATCTAGCAGCAAACACCTATGAAGTGTATACGAACGCCACGGAAGAAGATGTGATTCGGAAGCTTCTCTCTCAGACTGAGCATGCGTTTCCGGCAGACAGCCAGGATGTGGCGGAACAGATGGGATTTACCATGGACCAGATCCTGACGCTGGCCAGCCTGATTGAAAAAGAAGCCAAGGAATCTGATTTTGCCAAAGTATCCGCCGTTTTTCACAATCGCCTGAAAGCGGGGATGAAGCTGCAGAGTGATGTGACCATCCACTATATTACAGGTGTCCGCCGCATGAGCCTGACAGAGAACGATCTCAGGGTTGCCAATGCCTATAACACTTATCAGATCACAGGGCTTCCCCCAGGACCGATCTGTTCTCCGTCAACGGCAGCCATTGATGCTGCGCTGTATCCGGATCAGACGTTTCTGGCTGAAAACTACCTGTATTTCTGTGCAAAGGAACCGGAAAACGGGGAACTCTACTTCTCCAGAACGCTTCAGGAACATGAACAGGCTGTAGCCATTTATGAACCGCTTTGGAAAGCCTATGATCAATCAAGGGGGATGAACTGAGTATGGAGCTGCTGTGCCCGGCAGGGAGCATGATCCAGTTAAAAACAGCTCTGCACTTTGGCGCTGACGCAGTGTATGGCGGCATGAAACAGTACGGTCTTCGGGCGTTTGCAGGAAACTTTTCAGAGAGTGAACTGGCCGAGGCTGTGAAATTATGCCATGAAAAAGGAAAACGGTTCTACCTGACACTGAATATATTTCCGTTTGATGATCAGATGGAAGGCCTTGTTGCCTGCGCGAAAACTGCGCAGGCAATCGGCGTGGATGCAGCTATCGTGTCAGACCTCGGCGCGATTGTGACGCTGAGAGAAGAAGTGCCTGACCTGAAAATCCACGTTTCCACACAGGCCAGCATCTGCAACAGTGCTGCGATCCGTCACCTTGCGGCTCTTGGATGTTCCAGAGTCATTCTTGCCAGGGAAGTGTCGCTGGAACGGATGCGGGAAATCCGCAAACAGATTCCGGACAGCATGGAACTGGAATGTTTTGTGCACGGTGCAGCCTGCATGGCATGGTCAGGTCGATGCCTGCTTTCCGCTGAACTGGCAGGAAGAAGCGGGAACCAGGGGGCCTGCGCTCAGTCCTGCAGATGGAAGTATGCGGTGATGGAGGAAAAACGTCCCGGGGAGTATCTTCCTGTCGCGGAAGACCTGAATGGAACGTATATTTTTTCCGCACGGGACCTGAACCTGATGCCGTATCTTCCGGATCTTGCAGAAGCTGGGATTTCCAGTCTGAAAATTGAAGGAAGAATGAAGACAGAATACTACACAGCCGTCGTGACGCTGGCCTACAGAAAGGCCCTTGACCTGCTCGAAAGTCAGGGCAGGCAGGCCTTTGAAGATGGGCTCGAGATGGCCATGAACGAGCTGGACAGTGCCAGCCACCGCCTGAGTGACACCGGATTTCTCCTTGGCGCGCCGCGTCAGCCGGGCGGTGCGGAAGGATTTCACCAGAGCAGGGAATATGTGGCCAGGGCTCTTGAAGGCACAGGACCGGATGGGGAAGCTGTGTTTGAACTGAAAAACCGCTTTTATGCCGGTGAAACGCTGGAACTGATGACCGCTCAGGGAATCAGAAAAGTGACAGCATCCGGCATCCGCAGACTGAAAACGGGCGAAGTACTGGATACTTTTGGCATTGCGGGAGAGAGGATTGCTCTTGGCCTGGGAACACAGGTAGAGGCGGGAGATCTTCTTCGCGGACCGGTCAGAAATCACAGAACATGAAATCTGCTGATGGATGACGCCAAAGAATCATTTCCTACACTTTTCGAGTGAAATCTGGAGGGATTATCTTGAACGAACATATATCGGATGCAGTCATCCGGCGTCTTCCGGGCTACTACCGGCATCTGCGTGAACTGGAAAAAGAAGGGATTACACAGATCTCTTCCACCGAGCTTGGTGAACTGATGGGGCAGACCCCTTCACTGGTGCGCCAGGATATCAACTGCGTCGGTGGATTTGGTCGGCAGGGTTATGGATATGATGTTTCAAGGCTGAAGAACGGGATTGGGGAGATGCTCGGATTAAACCGAAAACACTGCATGATTATCCTGGGCAGTGGAAGCATCGGCTCCGCAGTGGCCCGCTATCCGAGCTTCGCCAAAGAGGGATTTGAAACCATTGGCATGTTTGACATTGACCCGGCCCGCATTGGATGCACGGTCGCCAATATCTGTATCGAACCGCTGGATCATCTGGAAGCATTCTGCAGCAGCCATGTGGTGGATATTGCAGTGCTTGCAGTTCCGGCAGAAGCCGCACTTGAGACTGCGGAACGTGTTGCAGCGTGCGGTGTGAATGCGATCTGGAATTTTGCCCCTGTGGATCTGAAACTGGAGGCAAAACATGTGGAAATCGTCAACGTGCATCTGAGTGATACACTGCAGGTGCTCTCGTACAAAATGGAGCATCCGCAGACCTGAGAGAAAGGATAGAGGTATGGAACGGAGGCCTCGAAAAGGCGGCCGGCTGGAACGCAGAGGAGAGCTGGAACTTGAAAACGGTCAGGTTCTCTATGGAAAAGAGATCGATCAGATGGTTCCAAGACAGGATGAAGGAGAACATCATCCCCCATCTGAGATGGTATATGACGGAAGGATGCGGCATGTGCAGCCGCTGCCATCTCCGGAAGTGGAAAAAAAGCGGAAGCATCCGCTCGCCTGGGCTGCGATTGCCTTCGTCAATCTGATTCTGCTTGTTTCCCTGTTCCTGCTTATGGCACCGCAGATGCTTGGACTGCGCTTCCGGTCGCTTCCGAACTATGCATTTAACAGCCACACCGTTGTTGAAATGGATGAACAGCGGTTGGCGGATTATGTGAACAAGGCAGCTTCTGTCTACACAGACACCATATACCCGGGCGTATCGATCGACGGCGTGGACGTTTCAGGCCTGACGCTCGATCAGGCAAGAGCGAGACTGATGGGGGTGCCTGCTGCAAGCGGAAGTGAGTTTTCTGTCACGGTCGATGTGGATGGAACACAGTGGGTGATCGACTCGAATCGTGTCCCCATGACACGGGATATCGAGGACCAGCTGATGAAAGCATATGCCATGGGACGCACCCTGCCTCAGGATGAAAGCGGGACCCCGATGGAAATGCGTTATGCGGCGATGCAGGATCTGCAGGCACATCCGAAGACACTGGGGACGACACTTTCATTTGACAGAAAGACCATTCATGATCTGGCAGAGCAGATTGCGGCGCAGGTGGAAGAACCGGCCAGCAATGCGTATGTTTCAGCGTTCGACATGACCAGCAAAACCTTTCTGTTCGGGGATGATATTTCCGGCCGTCATCTGGATGCGGATACGGTGTATGAACAGGTGATGGCGTGTCTCGAACGGGGAGATTATTATGGGACGGTCAGCCTTCACACAGAGAGTGTGATGGCTGGGGTGACGAAGGCAGAACTGATCAACAGCTTTGGGATGATTTCCTCGTATTCCACCAAAACCACCGATAATAAGAACCGGAACACCAACATTCAGCTTTCCTGCGAGGCGATCAACGGGATGATGGTTCCTGCAGGCAGTACATTTTCATTCAATCAGGCCACGGGAGAGCGGTCATCAGCAAAAGGATACAAACCGGCCACGGCGATTTCCGGAGGCCAGAATATCGAGGAAGTCGGGGGCGGCGTGTGTCAGACCAGTTCAACGCTGTTCAATGCGGTGGCCAGGGCGAACCTGGAGATCGTGAAACGCTCCCCGCATGCGTGGCCGTCAAAGTATGTGGAAAAAGGCATGGATGCCACGGTGGACTGGCCGGGACTGGACTTTCAGTTCCTTAACAACACGGAGTGGCCGATCTATATCATTGCGTCGTATGCCAACAGAAAAGTCACGGTAGAAATCTATGGCATGAATCTGGGTGACGGAACATCCATCGACCTGGAAAGCAAAGTGGTGCGGACGCTGGAGGCACCATCCGGTGTCAAGGAAGTGCTCAATGAAAAGCTGGCACCCGGCACAAGAAAGACAACAGTCCAGGCCAGAAAAGGGTACGAGGTAGAGACGTACAAAGTATGGTATCAGAACGGACACGAGATCAAGCGGGAGCTGCTGTGCAAAAGCACATACAAAGCCTATCAGGAAACCGTTGAGTATCATTAAAAAAGCGGCCGGGCAATGCCCGGCCGTTTGTTTGCATGTGCAGAATGTACAGAGCGCCAAGCGGTTACTGCGCCTTGACATTCATTCCGTTCGGAATGGAGCGGAAGGAAGAGAATGGGAATACAACCTGCACGACATGACCGACAATCATGTTCCGGTCGATGGGACCAATGCTGCGGCTGTCGTTGGAGTTGTTTCGATGGTCGCCCATCACAAAGTACTGGCCATCCGGTACGGTGAAGGGAGCGAAATTGTTCAGATAACCGGAACGATAGTCATCATTGATGTAAGGTTCGTCATACTTCTCGTCATTGATATAGAGATAACCGTCCTGAACGCTGACGGTGTCTCCGGGAAGCCCGACGACGCGCTTGACGAAATTCGTATATCCGCGTCCGGGATAACGGCAGATGACCACATCAAAGCGCTTGGGATTGCCAAAGGCGGATACACGCCCGCCGATGAAATCAAAGCTGGAATAGCCCAGTTTTGAGACAATCATGATTTCACCGTCCGCAAGTGTGTCATCCATGGATTGTCCGTCGACGCGTACCGGCTCAAAGATGAAGGTCCGAATCACCAGTGCGATGGCCACCGCGGCCACAATGGTGACAACCCATTCGAGAATCTCGCGCCCGAGTGATTTTTTCTCTGGTTTTTCCTGGGGTGCTTCTTCTACCGTGCCTTCTGCTTTTTCTTCGGTTTCCGGCTGTTCCGGAACCTGATCTTCAGGTGTCATGTCCGGTGTTTTGTTTTCTTCCATACAGAGTCGATCCTTTCCTGCAGGATGCATTATGCCTTGAGACGGGCAATTTCATTCTCAAAATCCTGCTTGGTTTTATAGTTGAGCGGGGAAAAACGGCTGTCAAGGGCTTTGTTCAGGTGTTCAAGCGCTTTGGCTGTATTTCCCTCTTCAAGATCATAGCGTGAGAGGAACCAGAGGGTATCGATCTGGTCATCCTTCAGTTCGATGGCCTTTTCAAAATATTCTCTGGCCTTTTCCTTATTCCCGAGAACGCGGTAATTCCACTGGGCCATGTTGTCCAGACAGATGGTATCCTCATCGTCATAGTCAATGGATTCCTCAATAAACTTTTGAGCGCGTTCCTTCTGCGCGAGATAGGCATCGCGTGCAGGCGTGGGAGGCTCGGGCAGAGAAGGCTCAACGCCCGCTGCTGCAGCCTGTGCTTTGACTTCTTCTACAGCCTGCGCATGCTTCTGCATGTTTTCCGCATCGATGGCCTCAAAGTCAGGCACATGGTTCATATCGAACTTCTCACAGTAGAGATAGCCGAGGGTCTGATAAAGCATGCCGTTCGGTGCACGAAGAGCGCGCTTTTCAAGAAGATTGATCCCCTTGTCCAGGGAACCGAGACGATACATGCAGGCTGCATAATTGGTAAAGAGCTGGGTCTTCTGTTCGTCGTTCATTCCCGGGGCTTTTTCGGATTTCTTCAGAAGGTCCCTGGCTTTTTCATACTCACCGGAACGGATGAGAAGAACAGAATAGGAGAGCAGAAAACGGGGATTATCCAAACCGGCTTTAACCGCTTCTTCATACATCTGGAGAGCTTCTTTAATCTGACCTTTGCCGTGGAGGGCATAGGCCTTCTGCGCTTTGAGCGTCGCCATGAATCCCATATTCAGATTCCTTTCCTGGTCAGCCTTTTCTGGAGGCGATCATAGCGGTATTGTAACGCATTTCTGGTTTCTTGTACAGTGGCCGGGTCCATCAGCGACGGCTCTGCAAGGAGAAACAGTGCTTTGCGTGTCATTTCCAGCGCCTGGGGAAGATTGCACTCCACATGCTCGTAATACTTGGCAAGCGCGATATAGGGCTCTACACCGCCCTCTTTTCTGGAAATCATATCCAGATAAATCTGCCGGGCATGTTCGATCTGGCCATCCCGCCGATGGGATGCCGCCAGGCGCAGCTGCGAGGATGAATGCAGTTTGCCGGCAGGCACAAGCCGGAAAACACGCCTGGACTCGGATGCGTGATGCTCCTTCTCAAGGGCTGCGCCCATGGAGAACAGGTCTTCCTGAAAAGAGATCTGTTCGGGCTGAGCATACTGTGCGCACAGATGGCTGAGGAGAAGCAGCATGCTGGCCACGTCCTGCTCATTATGGGTCAGAACATCGTCCAGAAGCGCAAATTCACCGGTTTTGAGAAACCGGAAAAAGCGGTCAGGCGCTTCGCTGCCGGGCAGGTCCCCTGTACGGGGAATCCCCAGCACTTCCGTTTCAATACGGCTCAGGCGGCACTGGGAGAGCCGGAGTTTATAGATCCTCCTGGCGATGGGCAGAAGGTCAATGTGCGGGAGATCCAGGCAGTCCGGATTGATGCGGTTCATGAGAAAACGCGTCCGAAGCAGCGGAATATCAAAGGTTTTTCCGTTGAAGGTGCAGATCAGATCACTTTCAAGGATCTGTTCGCGGACTTTTTCCAGCATGAACCGTTCTTCGGGATAGTCGCGCATGACATACTGCGTTACAGCGAATCCCTCGGATGTCATCCGCCCGATTCCGATTTCAAAAGCGACTGTGCCGGCTCCTCCGCCCAGGCCGGTTGTTTCAGTGTCAAGGAAGAGAATGCGCCGTGGATTGAGCGGATCCGGCATCTCTTCATGCTGCATGAGCATCAGCGGATGACGGGTCAGTGCGGACAGTTCAGGGAATTCATGGGTCGGACGGATCACGGTTTTTTCCCAGCAGTCAATAAACGTCTGAGCCGGTTTGCTTTCTGTCTTGACGCTCTGGGATTCAATCGCTTTGAGTTTCTGAAGAAGATTGATGCAAACCGCCTCCCTTCCGTATGCGGTGAATCAATGATCAGACCGGAGGAGCATATCCCGGAGAATGCGTATCGCCGTCTCCTTGCCGTCAAGCCCTACTTCTCCGATGGGCCCCACGCAGGACGGACATCCCTGGGAACAGGTACAGCCGGTGACGATTTCAAGGCACTTTTCCAGGAGCAGACGCTGCATGGAATAGGCTTTCTGTGCAAGTCCCACGCCACCGGGATAATTGTCATAGATGATCAGGGTCGGCTTGTCCGTAATCGGACTCTTGACCTGATAAACCACACAGACATCCTGAGGGGAACACATGAGATAGAGCGGGGCAACAATGCGCAGTAGATTCGCGACGCCGAGCATGCCGTTTTTCAGCTGATCATTGTCGAAACGGCTGCAGAGATCATCCGGCAGCTTCCACCACATGGCGGTGGTGTGCATGTCGGTTTCCGGAAGGCGTACGTGACCGAATCCCAGATTCTCATGGGTATCGAAACGGATTTTCTTGAACATGGTGACAAGCGCGGAAACCTTGATTTCACCCAGTGCCCGAGAGAGGCCGCCCGGCTGGTCGACTTCCTCCTCAATATCCAGAAGACTCAGGGAGATATTCAGGTCCGCATCGGTATAATAGCCGACATCCACCTGGCGGATGAATGCTTTGCAGGCATCAAAGTCGAGTTTCTCAACCTGGTACTGCATGCCCTCATGCATATAGATTGCGTTCTCATGCAGGAGCATGGGCACAGTGAACCGGTCCATTTCACCGATCACCCGGTGGTGTGCCGGATCCGTGATATCGATAATGGCAAAGTTTTCTTCTGCGGCTGAGCGCAGGGAAAGACTGGAGGCCGGGAAATCATCGGCCATCCAGTGATACCGCCCGCCGACATGCCGGAGAATATTGGAATCGGTCAGATATTCCATGAGCATATCCGGGGACGGGGCATTGCCGAAGGCGTCACCGTCTTCAAACGGAAGCTCGTAGGCAGCACACTTGAAATGGTTCAGAAGGATATAGATGTTGTCCGGATTGAGCAGGGCGTTCTCGGGTGAGCGCTTCAGGAAATAATCGGGATGTGCGACAATGTACTGATCCAGCGCCGAGGAATTGGCCACGAAAAAGACGATGGAACTCGCCTTGCGTCTGCCCGCGCGTCCCGCCTGCTGCCATGCGCTTGCGATGGTGCCGGGATATCCGCACAGAACGCAGGCATCGAGCGCACCGATATCAATGCCCAGCTCGAGTGCGTTGGTCGAGACCACAGCGTCCACTTTGCCCTCCCGCAGACCGCGTTCAATCTCATGCCGGGTTGTGGGAAGATAGCCTCCGCGGTAGCCGCGTACGCGTCCTGCATTGCCCAGAGGATCACGGACCATGTCCTTGAGATAACGGGTGAGTACTTCAACAACCAGACGGCTTCGGGCAAATGTGATCGCCTGAATGCCGTTCTTGAGCAGCATGCCTGAGATATTGCGCACTTCGCCCATAGCACCTTTGCGGATGCCGAGCTGCTGATTGATGACCGGGGGATTATAAAAGACAAAGTGACGCTTGCCCATCGGCGCTCCGTTGTCGTCGATCAGCTCGATGGGGCGGCCGGTCAGGGTTTCTGCCAGTTCTTTGGGATTGGCGATGGTCGCGGAACAGAGAATGAACTGAGGGTGGCTCCCGTAAAAATCACACAGCCGGATCAGGCGCCGAAGCACATTGGCAAGATTGGATCCAAACACGCCGCGATAGGTATGGATTTCATCAATGACGATGTAGCGGAGATTCTCAAAGAGCTTCACCCATTTGGTATGATGGGGAAGAATGCCGGAATGCAGCATATCCGGATTGGTCACCACAATGTGGCCGGCCTGACGGACCGCCTTTCTCGCCGCGCCGGGCGTATCTCCATCATAGGTGTATGTCTTGATATCGGCACCGGAAAGCTGGATCAGATCATACAGTTCATTGACCTGGTCCGAGGACAGCGCTTTGGTTGGAAACAGATACAGAGCACGGGTGTCCGGATTGCGCAGGATGGCCGAAAGAATCGGCAGATTATAGCACATGGTTTTTCCGGATGCGGTCGGGGTGACAACGACCACATCATGCCCGTCAAGAATCTCACGGACAGCATGCGCCTGATGCGTATACAGGGAATGAATGCCGCGCTTTTCCAGAACAGGGATGAGGCGGGCATCAAGCTGGGATGGGAAGTCTGCATAGCGTGCTTCACGCGCCGGGAGTTCTTCCCATCGGACAACATTTTCCATAAACTCCGGATCTTTCCGAAGGACATCTGCCAACTGATCGACATTCATGTTCGTTCCACCTTGATTGTATGCTTTGAAAAAAGAAATCAAAACTCATTATACTGACTTTGCAATGGCAGTGCAACCTTGAAGCCCCTGTGCGATGACACACGGAAATCACAAAAAAACGCACAGAAAAAGCTTCCGCTGCCGGAAGCTTTTCCAGAAACGTTATCCGATATATTCCTTGCCGCCCATATACATGCGCAGAGCCTCGGGAATGCGGATTCTGCCGTCAGCCTGGAGGTTGTTTTCCAGGAAGGCGATGAGCATGCGGGGCGGTGCAACACAGGTATTGTTGAGGGTATGGGCGAGATACTTTTTGCCGTCCTTGCCCTTGACACGGATCTGCAGGCGGCGGGCCTGAGCATCGCCGAGATTGGAGCAGGAACCGACTTCGAAATACTTCTTCTGACGGGGACTCCAGGCTTCGACATCCAGGGACTTGACCTTGAGATCAGCAAGGTCACCGGAGCAGCATTCCAGCGTGCGGACAGGAATATCCAGCGTGCGGAAGAAATCCACGGTATTCTGCCAGAGGCGGTCAAACCACATGGGGCTTTCTTCGGGACGGCAGACAACGATCATTTCCTGCTTTTCAAACTGGTGAATGCGGTATACGCCGCGCTCTTCGATGCCGTGGGCACCGACTTCCTTGCGGAAGCAGGGAGAATAGCTGGTCAGCGTGAGCGGCAGTTTTTCTTCGTCAAGAATGGTATCAATAAAGCGGCCGATCATGGAGTGCTCGGAGGTGCCGATGAGATACAGATCTTCACCCTCGATCTTGTACATCATATTCTCCATCTCAGCAAAGGACATTACGCCGTTGACGACATCGGAATGGATCATGAACGGAGGAATGACATAGGTAAAGCCACGGTCGATCATAAAGTCGCGGCTGTAGGAGAGGATGGCACTGTGCAGGCGGGCAATATCACCGACCAGATAGTAGAAACCATTGCCGGATGTGCGGCGGGCTGCATCGAGATCAATGCCTCCGAGGCGCTCCATGATGTCGACGTGATAAGGAATTTCATAATCCGGCACGACGGGTTCGCCGAAACGCTCAATCTCAACGTTCTCGGAGTCATCTTTGCCGATCGGGACGGAAGGATCAATGATGTTCGGGATCACCATCATGCGCTTTTTCACTTCAGCCTGAAGTTCCTGTTCCTTGACTTCAAGGGCTTCCAGTTCAGAAGCGATCTCGGCTACGCGGGCCTTGGTCTTTTCGGCTTCTTCAACCTGACCTTTTCCGATCAGTCCGCCGATCTGCTTGGAAAGGACCTTGCGCTGATTGCGCAGTGCATCAGCCTGCTGCTGTGCCTCACGGTACGCCTTATCCAGTTCGATGACTTCATCGACCAGCGGCAGTTTCTGATCCTGAAACTTTTTACGGATGTTTTCGCGCACTTTTTCCGGATCATTGCGCAGAAGGGAAATGTCCAGCATGTTCCATGCCTCCTCAATTTCTTTGGCGGCCGTAAAAAGAGCTTCCGCCCCCTGTCCGGGGCGAGAAGCTCTCGCGGTACCACCCAGTTTGTCTGCCTGGCAGACCTCATCTGTGCTGTATGGGGCACACCCCGCAGATTCGTCATCTGCTTCCTCAGGGAGGGAAATTCAGCCGGCATTCCTTGCCTCGCACCACCCGGCAAGTCTCTGAAGAAAGCATGGACAGAACCGTTCCCGTCACAGGAAATGTACAGGGGGATTATACAGCCATACGACGGGCATTGCAAGCGGGTTTTTCAGCGGAATTTCCCGTCTGGCCTGCCTTTCGGATCAGAAAAACAGCCGGCCGTGAGACCGGCCGGCTGTCAAAGAGGCAATCCTTGATTACTTTTTCTTTCCGGTTCCGAAGATACCCTGAATACCGCCGAGAATACCGCGGGTAATGGTACGGGTGACTTCGCGCGTGGCCGTGGAAAGTGCGGTATTCTGAATCCGCCCGATCACGGAATCATTCTTGCGTGCGCGTTCGGCTCTTTCCTCACGCAGTTCTTCTGCCCTCTTGCGGCGCTCTTCGGCAATCCTATCCTTTTCAGCCTTTTCAGCGGCCTTGCGCTGCTTCTCGGCTTCTTTCTCGGCTGCGGCAGCTGCCTTGGGATCGACGACAGCGGAGTTTTCAGGCTGCACGGGGATCAGCTTTCCGGTTGCCGGGTCTCTCATCATCTTGACCATCTTCTGGACATACTGACCGCTGGCAGTGTCATAGATCAGCACCGGCATTTCAACCGCTTCGGGAACAACAGGTGCGGATTCCTGCACCTGAAGGACCGGGGCCTGAGCCTGGGCGGGAGACGAAGCAGTGGTGGTAAACGGCTTGACTTCAAGCGCGGGGATTTCCTGCTTGACATATCCGCCGGTCGCCGGGTCATAGATCATGAAGCCCTGAGGCTTGACAGGTGCAGGGCCTGCGGCAGGAGCGGCAGGCTCCTGAACAGGCAGGGTCGTATCCGGGGAATACACGAGGCTGGGGGCTTCCTCGGCGGGAGCGGCAGCTGCATCCGGATTATAGACAAGGCTGGGAATGTCGGACACGTCACCGGAAAGGGCAGATGCCATATCGCTTTCAAGCATTTCATAAGCGCTGACCCGATCCAGGACCTGCTCATAAATGCCATAATACGGACTGGTTTCTATGCAGGTCTGGCGCAGTGCTTCGTCAATGGCGCCGATATAGGACTGCGGCGGGAGAATGGTGGCGCGCTCAACGATGCAGGGAGCGCCCTTGCTGTCAAGGAAGGAGATCAGTGCTTCGCCGGTCTGAAGCGCCTGAATGGCGGCCTCGGTATCAAATGCCGGATTGGCACGGAAGGTCTGAGCAGCGACCTTGACCGCTTTCTGGTCCATGGGGGTGTAGGCTCTGAGCGCATGCTGAATCCGGTTGCCCAGCTGACCGAGCACGGTCATGGGAATATCCGACGGGGACTGGGAGATAAAGAAGATACCGACACCCTTGGAGCGAATCAGGCGGACCACCTGTTCGACCTTTTCCAGCAGGGATTTGGAGCAGTTGTTGAAGAGCAGATGGGCTTCATCAAAGAAGAAGACCATGCGCGGCTTCGCGAGATCGCCGGCTTCCGGCAGGCGCTCATAGAGCTCAGAAAGAAGCCAGAGCAGGAAAGTGGAATACATGGTGGGATTGCGGAAGAGGCGGTCGGCAGCCAGAATATTGATGTTGCCGCGTCCATCCTCATCTGTGCCCATCCAGTCATCCATGTTCAGAGCCGGTTCACCGAAGAAGCGGTCGCCGCCCTGATCTTCAAGAACGGCAACAGCGCGCTGAATCGCGCCGATGGAAGCGGTGGATACATTGCCGTATTCCAGCGTGTAGTCGCGGGCATGCTCGCCCACATATTTCAGCATGGCCTTCAGGTCCTTGATATCCAGAAGGAGCATGTTTTCACGGTCAGCAATGCGGAAGACGATATTGAGAACGCCGGTCTGGGTATCATTCAGTCCGAGCATTCTTCCCAAAAGGACAGGTCCCATGGTGGAGACTGTGGCGCGCACAGGATGACCCTGCTCGCCGTAGACATCCCAGAACACAGCAGGGAATGAACGGAACTGGAAACCGGGAACGCCGCACTGTGTGAGACGCTCGGAAATCTTGGAAGAGTTTTCTCCCATCTTGACCATGCCGCTCAGGTCGCCCTTGACATCGGCAAGGAAGACCGGTACGCCCATGGAAGAGAAACCTTCAGCGAGCACCTGCAGTGTAACGGTTTTTCCGGTTCCGGTGGCACCTGTGATCAGGCCGTGACGGTTGGCCATCTCAGGAAGAAGACATACAGCTTTGCTGCTGCTTCCAAGCCAGATTGTATTCTCATATAACATATGAAAAACCCCCTTATTATATGCCATTTGCACTTAATCTGTATTCTACACAGAAACTGTGATTCCGTCAATGAAGTCACGCAAAATGAGCCTGCCAAATTAACGCAGAAGCGGGAGGACGCATTCGAAGAATGGAAGAAATGGGATGACAACGGATGAAATGAGAACGCTTGCAATTCCTTGCGGAAAGATGTATGATACATTTCGCTTTTTTTCGGCGGCATGGGCTGCTAATCAGGAAAAAGCACGGAGGAACCGGTTTGACCATTGCACAGTTGTATGATCTCTCTGAATCCATGGCGGGACAGTATCTGTCTCAGTTTACATATCCCTGGGAAGCACTTGCCGGCATTAAGGACCTGATTCTCCGACTCGGGGAAACGCTTTCCGCAGACGAATATGACCAGGTTGCGGAGCATGTCTGGGTTCATAAAACAGCCAAAGTCATGCCCACAGCCTATCTCGGCGCTCCCTGCATTATCGGTGCACGCACGGAAGTGCGTCATGGAGCCTTTATCCGGGGAAGCGCGCTGGTGGGGGAAGACTGCGTTGTGGGCAACTCGGTCGAGCTGAAGAATGTGATTCTGTTCAATCATGTTCAGGTCCCGCATTACAATTATGTGGGCGACAGCATTCTCGGCGTCTATGCCCATATGGGAGCCGGTTCGATCACATCCAATGTCAAATCGGACAAAAAACTGATTGTGATCCACGCCAAGGACGGGGACATTCCCACCGGCCTGAAGAAAACGGGTGCGTTCCTGGGAGACCATGTCGAAGTCGGCTGCAATTCCGTCCTCAATCCGGGCACGGTGATCGGACGCGGAGCCCGTGTTTATCCGCTTTCCTGCGTGCGCGGGGTGGTTCCTGCGGACAGCATCTATAAACACCAGGGCGAAGTGGCCCTGATTGAGAAAGACTGACAGAGTACAAGGAGAAAAAAATCATGGGTAGATATTTTGGAACCGACGGGTTCAGAGGCGAAGCCAACTGCGGTCTGACGGCAGATCATGCCTATAAAATCGGACGCTTTCTGGGATGGTATTATGGCGAACGGCGCCGTCAGAGGGGCGATGAACGGATGCCCCGCATCGTGATCGGCAAAGATACGCGCCGTTCCAGCTATATGTTTGAGTATTCACTCGTCGGCGGTCTGACCGCTTCCGGCGCTGAAGCCTGCCTGATGCACGTGACGACAACGCCCTCCGTGGCCTATATTGCGCGGGTGGACGATTTTGACTGCGGCATTATGATTTCAGCCAGCCATAATCCCTACTGGGACAACGGCATCAAGCTCATCAATTCTTACGGAGAAAAGATGGATGATGAGACAATCGGCCTGATTGAGGATTATCTGGATGACAAACTGGAAGTGTTCGGCAAGCACTGGACAGAACTTCCTCTGGCCAGACGCGAACATATCGGCTGCACCGTGGACTATGTTTCCGGACGCAACCGCTATATCGGCTATCTGATTTCTCTGGGCATTTATTCTTTCAAGGGTCTGCGCATTGCGCTGGACTGTGCCAACGGCTCGACCTGGAATATTGCGCGCAATGTGTTTGAGGCCTTGGGAGCCAAGACATATGTGATTAACGCGGATCCCAATGGCATGAACATCAACGAACATGCAGGTTCGACCCATATTGAGGGACTTCAGCAGTATGTTGTGAATAATCACTGCGATGTCGGCTTTGCCTATGACGGAGACGCGGACCGCTGCCTTGCAGTGGATGAAAAAGGCAATGTCATCACGGGTGATCATATCCTGTACATTTACGGCCGGTATATGAAGGACAGGGAAAAGCTGATTCCGAACTGTGTTGTCACCACGGTGATGTCCAACTTCGGCCTGTACAAGGCGTTTGATGATCTCGGGATCGGGCATGCTCAGACCAAAGTGGGCGACCGTTATGTCTATGAATACATGTCCCAGCACGGCTGCCGCCTTGGCGGTGAAGAATCCGGCCATATCATCTTCTCCAAGTATGCAACCACAGGCGACGGCATCCTGACTTCCCTGAAACTGGCGGAAGTCATGATGGCGCGCAAAAAGAAGATGTCCGAGCTGGCAAGTGATCTCGTGATGTATCCTCATGTCCTCAAAAATGTGCGTGTTCTGGACAAGGCAGGCACACTGGGCGATGAGAATGTGAAAAAAGTGATTGACGAAGTGGCTGCGGAACTGGGGGACAACGGACGCATTCTCGTTCGCGAGTCCGGCACGGAGCCTGTCATTCGTGTCATGGTGGAAGCAAAAGATCCTGAAGTCTGCAATGCGCAGGTGGACCGTGTGGTTTCTGTGATCGAGGCAGACGGCTGGGTGGTGAAGTGATATGTGCGGAATCGTAGGATATACAGGCACAACAAAAGCCGCCCGTATTCTGCTGGACGGCCTAGAGCGGCTGGAGTACCGCGGATATGATTCTGCCGGCATCTGCGTGTCGGACGGGAACAGAGAGCATCCGCTGCAGGCATGGAAGGTCAAGGGAAGACTGCAGGCCCTCAGGGATGCAACCGGGAACGGGGAACAGGTTCCGGGATTCAGCGGGATCGGACATACACGCTGGGCCACCCACGGGGAACCCAATACGGAAAATGCGCATCCGCATCTTTCCGGCGGCGGAAAAGTGGCGGTTGTGCACAATGGCATCATCGAAAACTACCAGGAACTCCGGCAGAAGCTGGAAGGAAAAGGGTATGTCTTTCAGTCTGAAACAGACACGGAAACCATTGCACATCTGCTCAATGAGTATGACAAGGGCGATCCGATTGATGCCATTGTCAGAACCGTCATGCATCTGCGCGGATCCTTTGCCCTGGGCATCCTTTTTGAGGATCGCCCCGGCGAAGTGTACGGCGTGCGGAGAGATTCTCCGCTGATTGCCGCGGTCTCGGATGAAGGCGCGTTTATCGCATCCGATGTGCCCGCGATTCTTCCGTACACCAGAAAAGTGACCTACCTGGATAATATGGAGATTGTCTGTCTCCATAAGGATGGACTCACGTTCTACAATATGGACGGCGAACCCATCGAGAAGGAATTCACGACTGTATCCTGGGATGTGGAAGCAGCAGAGAAGGGCGGATATGCCCATTTTATGCTCAAGGAAATCCACGAGTCGCCCAAGGCACTCGAGGATACCATCCGGCCCCACATTCAGGACGGAAAGCTGGTGCTCTCTGAGCTTGGCATGACGGACGACGAAATCCGCGGCATTCGCAGAATTCAGATGGCGGCCTGCGGCTCGGCGTGGCATGTCTGCATGACAGCGAAATACATCTTTGAGCGTCTTGCGAGAATCCCTGTGGATGTAGATCTTGCCAGTGAATTCCGTTACCGGGATCCGGTGCTCGAGGAAGGCACGCTGCTGATGGTGGTCAGCCAGAGCGGAGAGACGGCCGATTCACTGGCTGCGCTCCGGTACGGCAAAGCACAGGGCATGCTGAGCCTGGCGATTGTCAACGTGGTGGGGTCTTCCATTGCACGTGAAGCGGACCGTGTTTTCTATACGGCAGCCGGCCCCGAGATTGCTGTCGCCACAACAAAAGCCTATTCTGCGCAGCTGGCTGCCTGCTACATGCTGGCCATGCATTTTGGCCTTGTCAGAAAGGTCATGGCCGAGGAGGATTATCTCCGGCATATCACAGCTTTGTCCAGACTGCCCGAACAGATTGAGCAGATTCTTCAGCAGGAAGCGCGCATGCAGTGGCTGGCCGGTAAATATGCGAACACCAGAGATGCATTCTTTATCGGACGCGGACTGGATTATGCTTCCGTTCTGGAAGGCGCGCTCAAGCTGAAGGAAATCTCGTATATTCATGCCGAGGCGTATGCGGCGGGCGAGCTCAAACATGGGACGATCTCGCTGATTGAAAAAGGCTCCATGGTGATGTCTGTTGCAACGCAGCAGGACCTTCTGGAAAAGGAAATCTCCAACATGGTGGAAGTCCACGCCAGAGGCGCCACCCTGCTTGCTGTGACCTATGACGGCAATTATGCGATGGAAGACCAGGCTGACTTCACCATTTATATTCCCAAAACGGAAGATGTATTCTATCCCAGCCTTGTTGTGGTTCCGCTGCAGCTGCTGGCGTATTATGTATCGCTGGCCAGAGGCATCGATGTGGATAAGCCGCGCAACCTGGCCAAATCCGTGACCGTTGAATAAACGAAAAACCCGATCATGCGGATCGGGCTTTTTTTATGCGCATCTGGATCGTTTCGACTGCGAGGGCGATCAGGCAGACACAGCTGAACACAGGGAAAAAGGCAAGGTGCGGAACCATATCCATCAGGCCTGTTTCATAAAAGAGGATCATCGGAATGCGCTGGAAAAGATAGATGGACAGGGCATGCCTGCCGAGAAAAGCCAGGAGGCGGCTGCCGGGCGAATAGTGCATTGCACAGACCAGCAGAAGAGAGCAGGCCGACAGCATATAGAGCTCATGGAGCACAAAGGAACGGGTCTGAAAACAGTAGAAAAAGGCCACCGCGGTCATGGAAAGGGAGAGGAGCGCACTCCATGTCAGCGCTCCGGGTGAACGGTCTTTGGAGACAGCCGACTGGATGCAGGCGGCCAGAATGCCGCAGGGAAACAGCAGGATGGTGTCATACCAGTAATCATCAAAGCCCTGCCGGGAGAGAATGAAGATATAGGCACAGCAGAGGATTGTGTGCAGAAGGAACAGGAGAAACAGCCGGGGACGCGAAGGGCGGAGGAGATAGGGAACCGCACTCAGAAGGAAAAAGAGATAGCACAGAAGCATGGCGAAAATGAACCACGGTGAGTTCCCGAGATTCACAAGGGGAACAAAGGCAAGAAGAATGGTGGAAAGTTCATATTCCCGCCCGCGCAGGGTCTGCACCATGAGCATGAGAACGACGGCAGCGGCATTGAGAATCCAGAGACTCAGGCCCTTCTGAAGGATGCGGGGAAGATAGCCTTTTCCTCTGGAAGTCAGCTGAAGGGTCATGCCGTACCCCGCGGCAAAGAAGAAAAGAACTACGACGGTCTGCCCCATGCCGGAGCGGATCAGAAGGTAGGTCTCATCCGAAGGGCTGGTTGTGATATATCCGGTGTAGTGCGAAAGAAGGATCAGCAGGACACACATGCCCTTCCAGGGAAGCAGTCGTTCATGCGTCAGCGCGTCAGCAAAACTCCGGCTTTTGGTGTCGGGCGATATGCACATCAGCAGGGGAATAAACAGAAGCAGAATGAGCAAGGTGATTCCTCCCAATGGATTGACAGGATGAGAAAAGCGTCTATGATGAAAGCATCAAATGGTGGAGGCGAAATTATGCGCGGACTGAAAGAAGTGCTTGCGGATCAGGCACTGATGGATCAGATCGAAGAGGCTGTGCGCAAAGCAGGCTGGCAGATGACAAGGAGCCACGTGGAAGAAAACGAGATTGAGAAAAAGGAAGGGCGCTCCAACTTTGTCACCCGCTACGACAGAATGAACCAGGAATATCTCCGGGATCGGTTCAGGGAACTGCTCCCGGAGGCGGCATTTGTCGGAGAAGAGGATCAGGAGCACAAGGACCGTCTTCCGGACGGCTTTGTCTGGATTGTCGACCCGATTGACGGGACCACCAATTTCCTATTTGACCTGCATCTGTCGTGCGTCTCGGCCGGACTTCTGTATGACGGAGTGCCGGTGGCCGGCTTTGTTTACAATCCATATACCGATGAAATGTTCAGGGCTATTCAGGGGCAGGGTGCCTTCAGAAACGGCCGGCGTATCCGGACAGAGGATCTTCCCCTGGAGGAAGGCATCGCCTTTTATGGCTGTGCAGCATACAATGATGAGCACATTCGCGCACTGATGGACTACGTCAGCAATCTGTTCCAGCGGGCACTGGGCATCCGGACCCTCGGGACCGGGGCCTGGGCCCTGTGCATGGTGGCAGGCGGCGGAGGGGTTATCTATACAGAGTTTGCCCTGAAACCGTGGGATTATGCGGCCTCAGTCATCATTCTCCAGGAAGCAGGCTGTTTGATTACGCAGATGGATGGGTCGCCGGTCTCGTTTGTACAGCCTTCTGATATTATGGCCGGCACGCCAAGGGCACACAGACAGTGCGTTGAAATGATGAAACGATGCCTTGAAGAAGAAAAAAGATGAACGATGCAGCGCATTGGAATGGGGAGTCCGCAGGGATTCCCTTTTCTGATGCGCTGCATGGGGACGGATCAGTTCAGTGTGTTGAGTGTGTTCAGCTTTTCCTGGACTTCGCCAAAGTACATGGAGACTTCCTCGTCGGTCAGTTTCATGCGCTTTTTGAGCATGGATACAATTTTCTTGGGGCGCACACGGGCATAATACTTGGTTGCATTGACGTTGGTGCGCCAGCGCTTCATGGTGAGGTACGGCCAGCGCGTGTTGTGACGGGGCAGGAGTTCTTCCAGCACAGCTTCCCATTTGGCGAAGCGCGATTCAACAAACGGCCAGAGAAAGGAAGCGTCCAGCACCTCGGCAAATTTGGTCAGGAAACGGGAACGCATTTCCGGGACGGCGAGCAGTGCATTCAGCGGCTCATGACGGAAAGCGGCATATTTCGCGCTGACGGGTTTGATATAGTTGTTCAGCGGCGTGACCTCTGAGTCGGAATCGGACCCGAAGCTGGCCTCGACATCAAACAGCAGATATTTCCATTTTCCGCCGGGCACGCGATACATGCGGACATTGGTGATATCGGTATTGCCCGAAATGATTTCAAACGCTGCATGGGTGAACAGGTTGTCGATATCAATCCGTTCATCGACAAAGGCGAGATTCTCCGGAATATTCAGATCTTTGGTCTTGCAGAAGCTGCACAGTTCAAGCCAGTCCGCGTTGGAACCGTTCTGCACATAATCGTCGGAGCCTGTGCGGGCGAGAATATCAATCTGATCGACGGTTGCCTCATCGTCCAGACTGATGCCTTCCCACTGCGCAACCATGTATTTGTTGATTTTTTCCCTGAGATTGTAATGTCCCCAGTATTCTCCGTTGATGAAGACAACAATGGGGCGTGCATCCTGATGGCAGAGGTCAAGCGGATCGGCCAGGGAGCAGAATACAACGTCTCTTAAGCGCTCGGAATAGGCATCCGAGTTGGTGGAGCGCAGGAGAATCGATTTGTATTTGCTGTAATCCCGGTTGGGGAAAGGACTGAAGTCAAAATACTCAGGACCGTAAGCCTTTCGGGCATACAGGGCAATGGATTTCTGCGCGTTTTGTTTGGCACTGTGTCCGCTGGCGGTGAAGGAACCGACCTGATTGATCAGACAGGTCCCGTTTTCATCGAAATATTCAATATTGATGGGATATTCGTAAGGCTTGTCATAATTCGGTACCGATCCGGTTCCCTTGGCAAGAGCGCCTGCTTTTTTCCCGAACAGATAACTGTGATCGGTTGTCAGGGAAACGACGGCCACAGGCAGGCTTTCATTGATGAAATAGGTGCAGGAAACGGTGGAGGAAGAAATCTTGCTCTCTTCAAAGGCACGGACGCGCAGGGCTGCGGTCGAAGAAATCTTCAGACCGTCAGCGGGAAAGGTTTTGCTCTTTTTCGTCGGGGCAGAACCGTCGAGTGTGTAGCGCAGGGTGCTGCCTTCCGGGCCGGAAGCGGAAACAGTGACTGCATCAGTGAAAAAACCACCGGAAGTTTCAATGACCGGAGTGGCAACACGAGCCTGACAGACCGTGCTCCCGTTCTTTTTGCCGGGGGTTGCTTCCTCGAAATAACCGTAGCCGCTGCCGTTATGGGGAATGCCCCAGGAAATATTGCCGTACTGTGAGGGGAACGATACCACGCAGACCGTTTCCTGAGCGCTGCTGGTCAACACGGCATCATCTCCGGAAGCGCTCAGCTTGAAGTTGCTGTAGTAGACGCCTTTGCTCCCGGGTTTCATTTCCTCGCCGGTGCAGTAGATGAGTATGTAGCCGTTTCCTTTGATCTTGGTCCCGGAAGGAAACTGCCATTTCGTGGGATTTTTTTCAGAATCACTCAGATACCATCCGGAAATATCGACAGCTTTTTTCCCTGTATTATGAAGTTCAATCCAGTCGTAGGCATGTCCGCCGGACCAGGTGCCATTGCTGGCCATGATTTCAGAAATGACAATGCCGGAATCGGCAGATGCATGTCCAAAGGCTGCCAAAACCAGCATCAGGGAAAGCAGAAAACACAAAGTCATCAGTTTTTTCATGGGGCCACCGCCTTGAAAAGGATCAATCGGATTATATCACGGAAAAAGCAGGGATTGAAGATCACATCCGTGCAGGAATCCGGTCTTTCTGAATTGGGCTGAATCCTGTATAATTCGTCTTGTGGAGAAGGTCCGGGATACGGAACCAGAGGGATTGACTGGAAATGCATGGATTTCAGCATCCGGAGAGGAAAAGAAAATGATGGATCGCATTTATTTTGACCATGCCGGAACGACACCGGTTACAGAACACGTGTTGAATGGCATGATTCCCTATTTTCGGGAAATATACGGCAATGCTTCCAGCATTCATGCGACCGGGCGAACCGCCAGAAAGGCGGTTGAAAATGCCCGCAGACAGGTGCAGCATGCGCTCGGGGCTGAGAATGCATCGGAAATCTATTTTACCTCCGGCGGATCGGAAAGTGACAACTGGGCGATTAAAGGAGCTGCTTTTGCCCAGAAAAGCAGGGGAAAGCATATCATCACCACGCAGATTGAACATCATGCGGTGCTGCATACCTGTCAGTGGCTCTCCGGGCAGGGGTTTGAGATCACCTGTCTGCCGGTGGACAGCGAAGGAAGAGTGACACCGGAACAGGTCAGAAAAGCCATGCGGGATGATACGATACTGGTCTCTGTCATGACTGCAAACAATGAGATCGGGACACTGGAACCCATTCGGGAAATCGCGGAGGAAGTCCATGCGCGCGGCGCTCTGTTCCACACAGATGCGGTGCAGGCTGTCGGTGCGATCCCGGTGGATGTGCAGGCAGAAGGTGTGGACATGCTTTCGCTGAGCGCACACAAGTTTGGCGGGCCGAAAGGTGTCGGCGCACTGTATATCCGCAAAGGAACGGTTCTGGACCGTCTGATGCATGGTGGTGATCAGGAGAGACGCATGAGAGCCGGCACGGAGAATCTGCCGGCCATTGTCGGATTGGGGATCGCTGTCACGGATGCCGTGGAACAGCTCCAGGAGCATACACAGCATGTCCGGAATCTCCGGGACCGGCTGGAAAAGGGAATTCTGGAACGCATACCCGATGTTCTTGTGAACGGGCCGGCCTGCCCGGACGGGCGGCTGCCAGGCAATCTGAACATTTCCATTCTTGGACTGCAGGGAGAATCGGTCCTGCTTCGTCTGGATCTTGCAGGCATTGCGGCGTCCTCCGGAAGCGCGTGCACAGCGGGTAGCCTGGATCCGAGCCATGTTCTGATTGCGATCGGGAGAGATGCGGATACAGCGCATGCCTCACTCCGTATGACGCTGGGCTGGGAGAATACGGAGGCGGAAGTGGATGAAGTGCTCCGTGTGCTGCCGGACATTGTCCAGGATCTCAGGCGGATTCAGGGATACAGCAGACGCTGATCGATAAGACAGTCACAGAAAAAAGCAGGAGGAACGATCTTGTATCAGATCAAACCTCCTGCTTTTTCGGCTCCTTACAGTACTGCGAGGGCCATGCCGATTTTTCTTGCGAGAATGGCGTGCCCGGTATCATTCGGATGCAGTCCGTCCGGAATCAGGCGTGCCTGAATCAGCGGAAGCGCAGGCTGAATGCCGGAAACACTGTAGAGATCCAGAACGGGCAGAGCATAGTAAAATGCGACTTCCATGAGAATATCACGGTACTGCCGCAGCGGAGCAACAGAAAACGGCTTGCTCCCGTCGCCCAGAGGATTCTCCTCATCCGTTCTGCGAAGGGGCGTACAGATCAGAATGGGTTTGCCCGTATAGAGATCGAGAAGGGTTGTCATGAGATGGTGGCAGGCACCGTAAAAGGTGTCCGGCGTCCGGTCGGTCATGACGCCAAGCGGGGCGGTTCCATGCCCATAGTCATTGGTTCCCCCGAAAACGACCACCGCATCTGCAGAACGGTCCATTTCAGGCGCACGCATGCAGAAATCTCTGTCAGCACGAGAGTCCGTGATGATGCGCTGCCTTGCAATGCGTGACCCTCCAATGCCATAATTGTTGACTTTCATGGAAAACAGCCGTTCCATTACACTGGTAAAACGGTTTTCAGTGCAGGAGGCCCCGCTGCCTTCCGTAATGCTGTCTCCAAGAACATTGACGGTTGAGGATTGAAGAATCATACAGACTTCTCCTTCATGGCTTGATATTGAACTGAATCTTAGATTCGCTGTGCGGCGTATGAATCCCTTTGCAAATAGACAAAAATTCCGTGTTGAATGTATAATACCCATGACGACTTCCGGACGCTTCGTTCGGACTGAAGAAAAACCGTTTGACAGAAGGATGGGAAGACAATGACCAAGGAAGAACTGTTCGAAATCATGCACGGTGAAATTATTGTGTCCTGTCAGGCCACACCCGGGGAACCCCTGTATGACCCTGAGCGCTCCCTGATGCCGTATATGGCCAGAGCAGCCAGACAGGCAGGCGCAAAGATGATTCGCACCAGTTCTGTGCGCGATATCATTGGTATCAAAGAAGAGACCGGACTGCCGGTGATTGGACTGATCAAAAGAGAATATCCGGGATATACCGGCCGGATCACCATGACCATGCGCGAAGTGGATGAGTGCATGGATGCACTTTCCGATATTATTTCCATTGACTGCACGGACTGTACAAGAGGAGACGGCCTGACAGCACCGGAATTTCTCCGAAAGGTCAAAGAAAAGTATCCCAACAGCATCATTATGGCAGACTGCGCAACGTTTGAAGAAGCAGTGGCCGCCTTTGAGGCCGGGGCCGACCTTGTGGGAACGACGATGAACGGGTATACCCGGGCAACGGCAGATCATACGGGCGAACCGAATTTCGAACTGGTGGAGAGGCTTGCAAAAGCGCTTCCGTGTCCGGTGATTGCCGAGGGCAGAATCCATACGCCGGAACAGGCCAAAAGAATGCTGGAGCTTGGAGCATGGGCTGTCGTAGTTGGCGGCGCCATCACACGCCCGCTGGAAATTGCAGCACGGTTCTTTCGGGCGATTCACTGAAAATCGATAGACGGGGCAGGTGGATGACGATGATACTGTGTCTGGATATCGGCGGCACAGCGGTGAAGATGGGACTGTGCGACCGTCAGGGCGTGATTCACGCGAGGAAAGAAGCATCTGTCTGCTTTGACCAGTACAGAACACCGATTCTGGAAACCGTACTCAGAGAAGCCGGGCTCTTCCTGGCTGAACAGCAATGTGATGTGGAAGGTGCGGGCATCTCGGCGACAGGGCAGATTGATGACAAAAGGGGAATTGTGATCGGAACCAATGGACGCATTCCTCACTGGGAAGGCAGTCATCTGGCAGAAGAAGTGTCGGCAAGGTTTCATGTGCCCGCCTTTGCCCTGAACGATGCGAATGCCGCGGCGCTGGGTGAAAGCTTTGCAGGCCGGGCAAAGGGTCTTGAGAACGTGATCATGCTCACACTGGGAACCGGTGTGGGCGGCGGCATCATTCTGGGAGGAAAACTGTACAGCGGAAGCCTTGGCATCGCAGGGGAACTGGGGCATTTTACCTTATATGCCGATGGAATGACCTGCACCTGCGGAAAGAAAGGCTGTTTTGAATGCTATGCTTCAACCACGGCACTCATTGCACGGGCGAAAGAAAAAGCGGGATCGGAAGACCTGAACGGGAAGGAAATCTTCAGGAGGGCCCAGGCAGGGGACCGGGCCATGCTTTCGGTCCTGGATGCGTGGATTGATGATATTGTCCACGGAATCACCGGGCTGGTGCATATCTTTAATCCGGACATGGTGCTCATCGGCGGCGGAGTCAGCGTCCAGGAACAGCTGCTCATGCAGCCGCTCAGGGAGCGTGTAAAAGCAGGAGTAATGCCAAGGTTTGCCGAACATCTCAGTATTGAAAGGGCAACCCTCGGGAATGATGCAGGCATGATCGGGGCTGCCAGATGGTATATGGAAAGGAGCGCTCAGCTTGATTATTGACACAATGGAACATCTCGATCGCTATGCTTCCCTCGGAGAAAACTTCAAGACGGCGATCGCATATCTCAGGCAGAATGACCTGAAGAGTCTGCCGGTTGGAAAACATGCAGTTGACGGGGAAAACGTGTTTATCCTCTCTCAGGAAAATCACCTCACGGAAAAGGACATGAGCTGGGAAGCACATGCAAAGTATGCGGATATTCAGCTGATTCTTGATGGTGCGGAGAAGTTTGGATGGGGATATGAAGGCAGGCTGGATCCGCTGGATGAGGCTCGTGATTTTCAGACCTGCTCGGACGTGAAATCCATTGACTATCTGCTGACGTCCGGCATGTTCACCATTTTCTTCCCCGGCGAAATGCATTCTCCCGGGAATACACCCGCGGGGGGCTGTGTGGTCCGCAAACTGGTGATCAAGGTCCTCTGTGCCTGATTTGCATACCGGTCATCAGGCCGGTTCAATAACCTTGAGAAGACAGGAATCCAATGAAAAAGCTGCGCGTGTCTGCGCAGCTTTTTCATTGGATTGTTTTAGACGGATGCATCCTCCCTGAACCAGGAGAGGTGAAAGTCGGAGTCAATGATCTCCTGAAGGGGAGAAGAAAGAGCATAGGACGGGCTGAAGAGAGTTACATAGCCCTGCAGGGAGAGCGCTTTTTCCCGAAGCATTTTTGCGCGGCTGAGAACATAAATGTGACAGCCGCCTTTTCCATTTTTGGCTTCCTGGATCATGTTTCCTGCAGAAGAATTTCCGTCCAGCGCAATGAGAACGGACGGGCGGCGCTTGAATATTTCATAGGAGATGCTCTTATAGATGGCCATGGGAGACGGCTCGATGGATACACGGACGGATACGTCAGTCTGTTTCAGGCGCTTTGCATCGGTGCCGGATATTTTGGAGGGGACAAAGGCATAGATATCATGCCGTCCGCGGTCTTGGGAGACCAGGAACTGTTCATAACCGCTCATCGAATGGCCGATGACAAAAAACATTTTCTCAGGGTCGGCACTGTCGAGGATGTCCCGGATCTGCTGGCAGACATCGGGGTGGCAGCGAGTCAGATGGCGGTCATTATTGAAGGAACCGCCCACGAGAATGACAGGGACGCGGTCTATGGGCAGTTCATGGATCTGTCCGGCAAAGACTTCCTGGATGTCCTGAAGGCGCGGAAGAACCAGAAGAGAAGATGCGTTCAGGGCCTGGTCACGGATGGCGCGCTCATAGTAATCCTGCACGGACTGCGATGCGAGGCGTGCACGGAATACGTCCATTTTGCTGTGGAAAGCAGCAATCCCGCTGTGCATTACCTCAAGCTCGGTTGAATGCATGTGCATCAGGTCGTCATGCGTCAGATTCAGCATTTTTTCCAGGGACAGCTCTTCGTCGATGGAATCGGTGCCGTAGAGTGCACCGCCGTCTGTTCCCTGCACACACTTGACACCGGCATGAAGATACTGGCGAAGCGGGTGATTTCCCATGGAACTGAGGTTGTTGAGGCGAACGTTGGACGTGATCTGGAACTCAAGCACGGCACCGGCATTCCTGAGATCGGCGACAAGCTGTCTGCCCTTGATGGTGCGCAGATTGGCAGTGTATAAGCCGTGACCGATCCGAAGGTGCGGCATGGGCTGACCCGGGGATAGCGAATCGCGGATGCATTTGAGCGTGTTGGCAACATTATCCCGAAGACTGTCGTTCTCCCCGGCATGAACACGGATCGTGAAGGTGGGAATGTCCCGTGCGATCGACGTGATCTCATGCAGAATGGGCGTCAGATCCCGGATATCATTGATTTCCTCACCGATAATATCACTGCCGGCAACATACGGATCCTCTGCGACCGCCCGGAGGACCTGGAGATTCTCCCGGAACGAATCATCCCGATCAATATGATCTTTCAGAATGGTCAGGGGCGTCCTTCGAATGGCGGCCAGGAAGCGGATCAGGACGCCGGTTTCAGCGAAAATGGCCGGCATGACCTGATGCACCTGCCGGAGCATGGAGGCGGCCGCTTCTTTTTTGACCAGTGTGGTATCGGAGATCTCAACATAATGAATGCCGCACCGCGCGTAGCTTCTGGCGATCCAGAGCAGTTTGTCCTGGAAGAGGGTGTTGCCCGCATAGGACGGATTTTTCAGGTCATCGGCCATCTGCCGGAGATAACGGACAATGTCCTCATCGGGAATCCGGTCAGCCATCTCAGGTGTGTAGGAGGATCTGTCTTCACTCTTTACGCCTTTGCAGAAAACATAACGGTACAGATAGACTTTCTCAAGGTTTGTAAAGACAGCCTGTCCGTCTTTCAGAATGGCGAGTGATGCGCGGATGCGGGGAATATTCCATTTTGCATTTTCCGGGCTTTCAGTCATCAGGTCTGCAAAATTGAGAAAGGTATTGTCATTGATCTTTCGCTCAAGGTATTTGCCGCGAAGCGGAGAGTCCCTGAACGCTTCGGCAGACCTGCTGCGGCGCTGGGCAAGCAGGGCTTCCTGGGCCGGTGTACACTTCAGTCCAAGCTTGCGGATGTAATAGAGCGGATAACGGATCTGATGATGGATCCCCAGGGCAATGAGAATGTCCGGCGTCAGATTGGCATTCATGTGGGTATGCAGATCGGTTTCAAATTTGCATTCGCGCAGGATGTAGGTCTTGACGACGGTTTTTCTGAAGTCGAGCAGATAATCCTTGGTCTGACTCATGAGCGTTTTGGAAATAGCCGGGATGGAGGCCTTCCGCTCAATCGTGCCGTCCGGATAGATGTTGGCAATCTTTGTGTCCAGAAGACGAAAGACATACAGCAGACGATTGTTGGCATCCACATAGCAGGGGAGAACCCCCGTGATGATTTTCAGGCTGTCCTTATCTGTGTCCAGGGGAAGATGACACAGGCGCGCGAGATTGGTAATCAGATTGCCGGTCGCGTGGTTTGGCGTGCGCAGCACATAGGATAATTCCTGGCCTTCCATGTCCAACTCGACAATCATGTCTTTTTCCTTATCCAGGTAAAAGTGACCAAAATAAGCCACGGACATCCATCCTTTCCAGATGATCAGAGTGACCTGGGAATATATGAAAAAAAGCCGGGTAAGCATCAGAAAGATTATTCAGAGAAAACATGAATACATATTCATTCGATAAAGGACTCCATTCTCCTGCAGCCTGTTTGATGGACAGTGCCTGGAACAGGGAAAAACAAAAAGGCCCGTGGTCGGGCCTTGAACGTGTGGATTATTGTCCGGCGGAAGGCTTGATTCTTCCGACCAGCATGTTAATGAACTGCTGTGCACAGCGTCCGCTCTCACCGCCGTGACGGATTTCAAACCGATTGGCCTCAAGCAACAGCTCTTCTTCGGTCATCTGCAGTTCCGGATAGCGCTGCGCAATCCCTTTGACAATCTCCTGGAACAGACGATGGCCTGGCGCACTGTAGCTGACAGCACATCCAAAGCGTGCAGCAAGGGACAGCTTTTCCTGCATCGTGTCTGAACGATGAACATCCCCGTTGTGTTCCATATCATTTCGATCATTCCAGGTCTCCCGGATCAGATGCCGGCGATTGGATGTGGCACAGATCATGACATTGTCAGGGCGGGATTCCAGACCGCCTTCAATGACAGCCTTCAGAAATTTGTACTCCACTTCATTTTCTTCAAAAGAAAGGTCGTCAATGAAGATCATGAAGCGATACTGGCGGTTCTTGACCGTTGAAATGACTTCAGAGAGCCTGGAAAACTGATGCTTGTATAATTCAATGATCCTCAATCCGTCTTCCCAGTATTCATTGAGCAGGGCCTTGACAGACGTGGATTTTCCGGTTCCTGCATCCCCGTAAAGCAGCATATTGTTAAACGGCCTGCCGGCAAGAAATGCTTCGACGTTCGCACGGATTTCCGCTTTCTGGGCATCATACCCGATCAGGTCAGACAGTGTGACAGCATCCATATTGTTGATGGCAGTGATTTCAATGTCGTTTCCGTGTTCCTGCAGGCGGAAGGCCCGGTTGAGACCGAAAAGACCGACACCAAAACGGCTGAAATGGTCTGTGACCAGGTCGAAAACCTCATCGGCATCTTTCGCGCAGGCAAGCTTCTCAGAGAGCGCGCAGACGCGTTCGGACACATGTCGGTTGAACAGCTGCTGGCGCTTGGGAATGGCCTGATATTCGCAGAGCAGAGAAAAGCAGTTGATCTTCAGGCTTTCTTCAATGGGGCCAAAGTCAAAGTGCAGAAGACGAAGAAAGACATCGAAATCATGCTTTGCAATGAGATTAATGGTGCCTTCTTTGGGGCCGCGTCTTTCACAGGTCAGCGCAAATGAATTCTCATGGGAGATCATGACAAAGGTCAGATAGCACTGCCACAGATTGCGGTCAAAACCATAGGCTGTGGAAATGTCAAGGATGCGCTTGACTTCGGTGTAGATGCGGTGGGTCAGAGAGGCAGGTGTATCCCGCTGGGATTCCCAGTCAGACCAGATGCCTGAAAGCTTCATGAGAATACTGTCCTGGGG
>R21__coassemble_234_pt1 | contig 47356 bp, 32 predicted proteins | sample R21__metabat2_high_PE_034 | metagenome-assembled genome bin R21 | reverse complement strand
GATAGTACTCGCTGCCGTCCGCCTTGCGGCTGACCGTGCATTCGAGTTCTGCACCAATGTCTTCAATGGTGTAAGGAACGGTGGTGTATTCGTCATACGCTTCGTTGGGTGCAAACACCGGAGCGAAGGGCAGAACAGAAGTATCCACGGCGGCAGATGCTGCAGCCGGTGCCTTGGTGGGCAGCCAGATGTTCTGCTCGATGGCCTTCTGCAGGATCGCCGTGTTGCTGCCGCCCATTAAGCCGGTCTTGTCTTCCAGAATGGTAAACTCGCTGCCGTCATAGGTCGTGCGGGTCATCTGGTCGTCGCCGTAGAAGTTGCACTCGAGATAGTACTCGCTGCCGTCGGCCTTGCGGCTGACCGTGCAGGCCAGATCCGCACCGATATCTTCGATGGTATAGGCAACCGTGGTGTATTCGTCATAGGCCTCGTTCGGTGCAAAGACCGGTGCGAAGGGCAGGACGGAGGTATCCACTGCAGCCGATGCAGCCGGTGCCTTGGTCGGCAGCCAGATGTTCTGCTCAATGGCTTTCTGAAGGATCGCGGTATTGCTGCCGCCCATAAAGCCGGTCTTGTCTTCCAGAATGACAAACTCGTTTCCGTCATAGGACGTACGGGTCATCTGGTCGTCGCCGTAGAAGTTGCATTCGACATAATACTCACTGCCATCGGCCTTGCGGCTGACCGTGCAGGCAAGTTCCGCACCGATGTCTTCAATGGTGTAGGCCACAGTGGTGAACTCATCATAGGCTTCGTTCGGTGCAAACACCGGAGCGAAAGGCAAAGCAGAGTAATCAATCGCGGGTTCCTGCGCAGTTTCCGCTGCAGGCATAGCGGCCTGGAATTCTGCTTTGGCGGCCTCCACCGCTTCGGCAACCTTCTGGTCCACATCCGCCTGGGTGAACATGCCGGCCACCTGGCTCTGCAGCCTGCTCGCGCGGCCCTCTGCATCGTTGAGCTTGGATTCAAGGGATGCCTTGGTGCTGGCAGCCTCAGACGTCACCGTTGCCAGCTGCTTTCTCAGACCGGAAGCCTGATTGTAGAAAATGCAGGTGCAGGCAATGGCAGCCGCAAGGAGAACAGCCAGAGCAGCCGTCAGAATCCGTCCGATCTTCTTTCTGCCTGCAGCTGTCTGAGCTGCCAGCACGGCCGGATCTGTTTCCGGTTTGGTCATCGGAAGGAAGGATGCAACCAGACTGACAATCAGGGCAATGATGACCAGCGTCAGATAGACAATCCAGGAGATAATCGTTTCCACACCGTCAAGTCCGGCCACGACATAACCGATCTGGTTGACCATCAGTTCAGATCCCCATACTGCAGCCGATGCCAGAAGCACGGAAACGCAGACAGGAATGTAGTTTGAGATTCTCGGGAACTTACGGGCAATCACAAACCCCAGTGCCACAAGGACAATCACGCCGCCGAGCATAAAGTACACCGGCGCCATGGTATACATCACACGGGTATAGAGGATGATGGCCGCAACGGCAAGAATTCCGGGGACCGTCATCAGATAGGAAGCGATAGCGTTTCGATTCTTCATCAGTCATCCCTCCTCAATTCTTCTTCCGGGATTTGAAGTCGCTGCGAATGGACATAAACAGGCACAGACAGGTCAGAACAGCGAGAAGAATGGTTCCCACCAGCAGGACATTGTCATACCATGTGCGGATATACACAATCTTGGATGTGTTGCTGATCCCGTTCATGGCGTTGGACTGCACAATATTGTACAGATAATGGTGCAGGGCTTCCTTCATCTGCTCCTGGAACCAGACATCCTTCTGGATGGCGCTCTTGGAAGCAGCCATGGTTCCGATATTGGATGTATCATAGGCAGAAGAGGTCAGGCATCCACCGCCGCCGCCAGCGGTGACATCGCGCCAGTTCATGTAATCGGCACCGTTGATCATGTCGGTGACAAACCAGCCCATATAGCCCCATTCATTGCGGGCAATGTTCACCAGCAGATTTCTGTAACCGCCGGAATAGTTGACACCGGCACGGTTGAAGGCAGTCATGATGCCCTGGGCGTTGTTGCCGGACATGCACATATGGAAGGAGCGGAGCTCGTTCTCACGTGCAGCCTGCTCGGTCATAAAGGTGGAAAGACCCGAGCGGTTGGATTCCTGATGGTTGAAGGCAAAGTGCTTGGGTTCAGCCATCGTGCCCTTGCTCTTCAGGCCGATGCAGACCGCATTGCCCATATAGGCAGAGAGCACGGAGTCCTCGGAATAGTATTCATGGTTGCGCGCGCAGTATACGGCGCGGTGGAGGTTCAGGCCGGGAGCATAGATGCTGCTTTCCTTGGCCCATAGACCGTCCTCGCCCAGGAGCTGACCTTCGCGTTCAATGAGCGCCTTGTTGAAGGTTGCTGCCACAACAGGCTCGGTCGGCATAGCGGCCATGCGGTATGCAGACATTTCATCGTTCTGAGAGACATAATAGGGATTGTTCTTGTCGTTTTCGGTCCAGCGCACATAATATCCGCCGACCTGGTCACCCGTATATCCGAGAGGACCATCATTGCAGTATACGCGGCTGAGCTGAATGGAATCAATGTTCTCCAGGTCGTCGCCGGCCTTTTCAATGAACTGAATGGCCTCATCCAGCGTGATCTGATTGAGCAGCTGCTCCCAGATGGGATCATCGTAAGGCAGTGCACCCTGATAGGATCCGTCCTCACCGGTCACCATGGCATCAATGAGCTTCAGCGGACCGCTCTGTCCCCAGGTGACGGAACCGGTATCTCCGCTGTTTTCAGACAGAGTGTACTGTTTGTCCTTCAGTCCCTGCATCATGGCCGTGGTCGGGGTAATGGCAGGAACGGGCGTCCAGCCCTTTGTCCAGTCGGAACGGGTTGTATATTCAACAGTTCCGGCAATCAGCTTGTTGATATCCATATCCTGCAGCTGGTTCTCGACACCGGCGGAATAGGTCTCGATGTCTCTGGCTGCCAGGTTCCAGACCAGGGCTTTGTCCGCAGAGATAACTTCGGTTTCAGCCGTCTTCACCAGGCCTGCGTCGCTGCCATTCTTCTTGGCCAGAATGTTGTTGAGTGCTTCATGGGCACCGTTGCCGACAGCAAAGTAATAATCGCCTTCGTCAAGGACCCATGCACCGGTAGTACCGTTCGCCTTGACGGCATTCTCGTCATAGCTTGCGAAATACAGAGGATCAAATGAAATGGTCAGTTCCTCAGATGCACCGGGGGCAAGCAGAGAGGACTTTTCAAAAGCAACCAGCTGGACAGCAGACTTTTCCAGTCCGCCCTCAGTGTAGGGCGCCTGGACATAGAGCTGAGCCACAGCCTTGCCCGCAACATTACCGGTATTGGTCACGGTCACTTTCGCGGTGCCCTGTCCACCCAGATTGACTTCCACAGAGTTCAGTTTTTCTTCGAATGTCGTGTAGCTCAGGCCGTAGCCGAAGGAATAGGACACTTCATCGTCCCAGTTCCAGGCTGCGTTGGTGGTACCCGCATTACCGGATGCATTGGCTCTGCCAAGCACACTGTCTTCATAACGGGTTTCATAATACTTGTATCCGGTATAAATGCCTTCGGACTCAACCAGATACCAGTCACCCTTGTCCGCGTCTTCCAGGAGATCCCCTGTGCCGGATTTGGAATTGTTGGTATACAGATAGACACCGAAGTTCACCATGGCCGGAGCAGAATCCGAGCGCACAGCATAGGTGTCACTGATGTGACCGGAGGGGTTGACCGCACCGGAAATCACATCTGCCACGCCAAGGAAGCCGTTCATGCCGGGAGCGCCGCACCACACGATTGCGCCAATGCCCTCGTCATTCTTCAGATCTTCGATCTCGATCGGGTTGTCTGAATTCAGAAGGACAACCACCTTGCTGGAGTGCGCTTTGGCCAGAGCGATCATTGCCTTTTCATTGGCGGAAAGGGCAAGAGGACGCTCAAAGCTGTCATTGGCATCCGAGCTGATCATTTTGGTGTTGTAATCAGCAGCTTCCGAGTTGTCTCTGCTCAGAGTGACCAGAGCAACCGTCCCGTCGGCCGATGCAAGCACAGCGTCCGTATAGATGCTGGAGGGTGCTTCACCAATCTTATACTTTGCAGCATTTTCATACATCTTGCCGAAGGAAGGTGTCAGCGAATGACCGCCGTTTCTTCCATATCCGCCCTTGCCGTTGACGGCATCGGACTGATACAGTGCAAGCATGTCTGCGTTCAGGCTGAAGCCCTTTTCCGTCAGTGCAGTCACCAGGTCATACTGCTTCTGACCGCCTTCAGCATCGATGGCCACGGAAGAGCCGATCATGCCGCCGAGTGTGGGGTTGATGCTGTTCAGACCCCAGAGTGTCACTTTTTCGTTCGCGATATCCAGAGGCAGGGTGTTTCCTATGTTCTTAAACAGAACCGTTCCTTCCTCTGAGATTTCCTCTGCCAGCTGATTCTTTGCGGCAATGAGGTCTTTAATGGAAGCATACTCCGATTTGAAATACGTGGTGTCCTTTTTCTCTCCGTCCGCCGTGTCCACGATCTTATAGTTCGTGATGCCCAGCTGACCGTTGATGAATGAGGCGTTCGCATTCACAATCGCCGTTGCGCCTACAATAATGGCAAGAAGACTTGCAGAAATTGCGGTCAGGCCTCTCCAGAGGCTTGAGGTTTTTCCTTTTGTGCGCATACCATTCCTCCATAATCATACTTGGTACCCATGAGCCGGAGCGCTGCAGTTCTCTGTCCCGGCACTGCCTCGAACAGAAAAAAACAAAACCTCCGCGATGAAGGCTTTGTTTCATCCGCGTCACACTGACTCACCCATGATTATACATGATCAGTCATGATAGCGCAAGGAAATTATAGATGATTCGGTTCCCTGTTATCCATATATTCCATTTATTCACGTCATACTGTTCCATCTGTACAGCCGGCCCGCACCGGATTAGGGATGGATGCCCAGTGCCTGGTTCAGGAAGGCTGCAACCGCTTCCAGGCGCTCTTCCGTATAGAACAGATCCGATGCGTGTCCCAGTCCGTGCAGTTCCTGGAATGTCACGTTTTCCTTTCCGCAGGCTGCTGCAAGCGCAGCGGAAAGTTCCCTGCTCTGCGGGCACGGAACCGTGATATCCGCATCCCCATGCTGGATCATGGACTTCAGTTCTCTGTTTTTCACCCCTCCTGCAATGATCTCAAGGACACTGCTTTCCCGGATGATCTGTTCTGTCCACTCACTTTTTGCCTTCCCGATCCAGCATTCCTCGCAGCTCGCAAACCCCTCACACGAATTCTGCACCCAGCCGTTTCCCATGCTGACAACCCAGGCCGGAATTCCCTCTTCACGGAATTGTTCATCCATGCCTGAAAAATCCATGACACCGTAAAAATCCACAAGTGCTTTGATTGGGACCTGGTCCTCCGTGACCGCTTCATACGCCGCCAGATATCCCCCGGCACTCTCGCCCCAGATCGCAATGCCGTCTGCGCGGTAACCATAGTCCTGCGCATGCCCGGCCAGGAAGCGCACCGCAGCGCGGACATCCTCGATGGCAGCGGGGAACCTGGCTTCCGCTGCAAGGCGGTAGTTCACACTGGCGCAGGCAAACCCGTGGTCCCGGAAATATCTGTACATCTGCTGCGCCTGCCGGGTCTGCGTATCTCCGGAGACAAACCCGCCCCCGTGAACCAGTACAAACAGCGGCACAGGTTCTTCGAAAGACGGAACATACAGATCAATGTACTGGCTCGCATGATCACCGTAGGCGATTCTCTCATACGCCCCGCCTGTCCACTCCGCATCCTGGCTGAGCGGGATCTTCGGCTGGGTCAGATTGGAACCTATGATCCAGACCGTCCGGTACTGAAGAGCCAGAATGACAACTGCGAGAATCAGTATACCGACAAGGATCAGCTTCCACGTTTTGATTGTTTTCTTCATGATGATTCTTTTCCGCCTTTCCCTCAGAAAATCCTCTGAAGAAAATTATACAGGGCCAGATGCCAGTTGCCAATGGAATGATAGCGCATCGGGAACACATCCATGTCTGTGTTGACCCCGGTCGTCAGCCTGGGCTCTATGCTCAGCAGGGCGGTATTGTCCTGAAGCTGGCGCGGAAGCGCAAAGTCAAATGTTCCGCTCGTCACATAGAGATAGTGAATCGGATAATCCCGGAATGCCTCACTCTGGATGGTATTCCTGAAATACTCCGCATCTGTCCGGCTTCCGGAGAAGGTGCCGAACCAGGAGAACCAGTCAAGACTCCCGCAGAATGCACTGTGATACGTTGTCACAGCTCCGCGGGACAGACCCGCAAACGCTCTGTGGTCGCGGCTTGAGATAAACCCTGCATCATCCACAGACTCTGCGTACGTCGCATACCGGCTTTCCACCAGCGGCATCAGGTCATTGCGAAGCTCCTCCCGGAACGAATACGTCAGCGGATCGAGTCCTGTGTCCTTCAGGTCATCTTCCACATAAAAGGTCGGGGTCACAATAATCAGGGGCTTGATATTGCCCGTACAGATCAGCTGATCCACCATGGTCTTGTTGTAGGCATGCGTTTTCAGCCAGTAGTTTTCATCGTCCCCTGTGCCATGCATCAGATAGAGAATATTGTATTCCTTTGTGCTGTCATATCCATAGGGAAGATAGACCAGTGCGCGCTTCTGCACATCCCTTCCGTCTGTGCCGTACGCTTTGGTCATATACACCAGTTCTTCCACCGTACCGGGCTGGCCGCATTCCACCGCGTCAAACTGCGAGGGAACCGCCCACAACGTATGCCTCGCAATCCCTTCGGCCTGTTTGTCCTGCCGGGTAAATCCATACCACGTCAAAAGAGAGGCCGCAGCAAGAATCACCGCCGCCGTCAGCGCAGCCCACGGCATTTTGCGCGGCTTTTCTCTGCGGACCAGCTGCGCTGCCGTCAGCCCAACGCAGTCCATGGCAGCCACAATCCCCTGAATCCAGAATCCCCAGTTGTAGGATGTGGTCTCTGCATAGTTGGTCGTATAGCCGAGAACACAGGCAAACACGGCCACCGGAAGCAGAAGAAAAGGCATTCTTCCATGCCAGGCTGCCCCGGCAAAGAGCAGCATGAGAACCTCAATGATGCCCATGGTGACTGTCGCCTCAAGCGAACCCGGGAGAAGATATCCCAGCACTTCCGCTGCTCCGGCAGCAGAAATCAGCAAAAACACCGTCAGCCCCATCCAGTCGATCCATGTCGTTCTCTCTTGCTTCATACACTGATCCTTCCAATCTGTTCTGCTGCCTTTGCCCGGAATGCAAAGCACCGGCAAATCATTCCTTTTTCCGCTGCAAAGGCCCGATTCCATTTATACCGTTTAATGATATGCAAATGATATACTGCCGTCAACATCCATTCTGTTTCTCTCACCGCTGTCTCTTTCTTTGCACAGCAGAAGCCAGACCCCTCGCGCATCCGTCTGACGACATCCCCTCCCGGCCTTCTTCTCCTGCATCTGCTAAGAAACCGCCACAAAACGCCTCATCTTATTGCATTGTCATTTCTGTTTCCATTATGATTACACAGCAGTCACGAAAATGTATTCTGGCATTGCGTATCTGCAAAAAAACACCGGGCGGGAAATGTCAGCTCCTCTGCCCGGCGTTTTCTGTATGAATAAGGAAAGGCCATGCCGGTTTTCCCGGCATGGCCTGTTTCAGGATTCAGGATCACTTGGCTTTCCAAAGCTTCTTCACAAACGGCATATACAGGGGGCTCAGAAGCATGAGAATGCAGGCAGTCATAATCACAGCAGAGATGGGGCTGCCAAACAGTGCGCCGAAAACCTTTGCCAGATGATCGCCGAAGTTCAGCTCATGCGTCACAATATGCGCGCTCTGGAAGGCACGGGCAAAGTGTGATTCACACATGCCGCCCAGAACCAATCCCAGAACAATGGCCGCACTGTTGAGATGCATATACTTGACAACAATGCCCATGACACCCGCAATCACCATCACGGATACACCCACAAAATTGCCTTCTGAGAAGGAACCGATGATGGCCAGAAGGAGAATGATCGGTCCAAGGTAATAGTACGGTACAGCCAGGATCTGTGCAAACACTTTGGCAATACCGATGGCAACAATCACCATCAGAATGTTGGTGATGATCATGGTAATGAATGTGGCAGAAAGATATTCAGGCTGATTGGTCAGAAGAAGCGGACCCATCTGAACACCTTTCAGGGCCAGTGCGGAAGCCATGACAGCAGCCGCATTTCCGCCGGGAATACCCAGGCTCAGCAGAGGCACCATCGCGCCGCCGGTTGCCGCATTATTCGCAGTCTCGGATGCAGCAATGCCATCGATAATGCCGGTGCCGAATTTTTCCGGATACCTGGACAGCTTGTTCTCCATGGTGTAGCACATAAATGAAGCAATGGTCGCACCTGCGCCGGGGAGAATACCGACAATGGTGCCAACAACGGAGCAGCGAAGCAGAACCCACTTGATGCTCCACAGTTCTTTCAGTGTCGGCATTTTGGTGTTGACGCGTCCCTTGCTTCCGGCAACGCCGTCCTCTGCAGAGAGGCGCTTTTTGGCACTGGTCTGTTTGAGCACTTCAGTGACAGCAAAAAGACCAATCAGAACAGGAATCATTTCCATGCCCGACAGAAGACTGTTCTGTCCGAACGTCATGCGTGCCACGCCGGCCATCGGGTCCTGACCAATGCAGGCCAGGAGCAGGCCGAGCAGACCGCTGATGATCGTCGTCAGAATATGATCTGTGTCCAGCACAACCAGAATGCTCAGGCCCAGGAAGGTAATCGCAAACAGGTCCCCCTGCCCGAAGGCCAGCGCCGCCTTAGACAGCGGAGCGCTCAGGAGGAACATGACGATAGCAGAGAAGAGACCGCCGATGGCGGAAGCAAGCAGAGCAATGCCCAGTGCTTTTCCGGCTTCTCCGCGCTGAGCCATGGGATAACCGTCAAACGTGGTGGGTGCCGAAGACGGTACACCGGGAATCTTAAAGAGAATGGCCGTAATGGAACCGCCTGTGATTGAAGAGCAGTAAATAGCAGTCAGAAACACGATCGCAGGCACCGGTCCCATGGTATAGGTAAACGTCAGACCCAGGGCAACGGCCATGGTCGCTGACACGCCCGGAAGAGCGCCAAAGATGGTGCCCAGAACGATGGCTACGATCACCATCAGGAACATACTGCCGCCGCCCCAGACCGCGCTAAGGCCGGAAACAAACATTTCGCCTAAACTCATTTCACATTTCCTCCTCAGACCAGGTTTTCAAGGAACAGGGAGAACGAGCGCAGGAACGGAACTGTACCGCGCGGCAGGTTGACGCCCAGAAGCCCGCTGAACACAATATGCAGAAGAATGCCCAGAGCCACTGCAATCAGCGCAAGGCGCCACCATTTCTTTTCTCCCAGCAGCATGCCATATGCGAACATAAGGAATGCACTTGTCACAACAAATCCGAGCGGTTCAATGATCAGTGACATGACAAACAGAATCACCATGCCGCGAAACATGCGTGATTTCAGGAAAACCAGCGTGTTTTTGCCAAACGCCTGGAACGTGAATTCCGGATTTCCCTTATTCTTTTTGATGATCTTGTAGACATTCACCGCAATACAGATCAGGAGAAGAATAATAATCACTTTGGGCCACGTGCTGGGATACAGCACATTCGGGTTCTTGATGTAAGCTTTCGGGACTTTTGCTTCCAAAACATGTGTGAAGTAGGTATACCCCAGAAAAACGAACAGAGCGATATTGCAAATCAGCTCAAACAAGTTTTCTCAGCTCCTTCTATGTTTTTCATCTTCAGTCAGGATCCCCTGAATGCCACAGCAAAGGACACATCGCATACAGCTCTGCATAAACAGGCATCTGATGACCTCAGCACGTGCCCTCTTTTTTCTCTCTGCACCTCCTGTTTTTCGTATTGCAAGGCAGGTTCAATCATACAATACTCAACCGCTAATTTTCCGGAAAAGAAGGTCAGCAAAGGCATATCGTGCTTCAGGCCAAACGCATGCCGCCGTCCGTGATCCGATCCCCCTCGTCCCCCTTCGGCGGCATGCATAAAATCGTCCTTCTCTGTGCTCCCGCCGGCGATGTTCCCATTTTGTTTTTCCCTTGACACACCCTTTGCTTCATGCTATATTTCCGCGTGAAAAGCAATGAACGGAGATAAGTAGTCCTTGGACAGGTCCATCAGAGAGCTGCCGGATGGTGCGAGGCAGCCAGGGATCCGGGATGAATATACGCTTCGCGAGCTATGATCCGAAACCGGACAATCACTGTCCGGAAGGCATCATCGGATGCACACCGTTACGGTGCATGGGCCATGCATGCAAGCCCAGTGAGGTCACAGCTGAGAGACTGTGGCAAATAGAGGTGGTACCGCGGTTATTCCGCCCTCTGCTTTCCCCTTGGAAAGCAGAGGGCGTTTTCATGCCCGCTGCTTTTCCGGCAACAGCATCCCTGGTATTCCAATGCCAAATCAGAAAGCGAGGTATGATTCATGTTTCTGAAGATTTTTCTCCTGGTTGTCTTTATCGCCGTCACCATCGCCATCGGCCTGTATGCAAGAAAACATGCGACCGATGTCAACGGTTTTGTCCTGGGCGGACGTTCTGTCGGTCCCTGGCTGACCGCCTTTGCCTATGGCACATCCTATTTTTCAGCTGTTATCTTTGTGGGTTATGCCGGCCAGTTCGGATGGAAGTACGGTGTAGCTTCCACGTGGGTCGGCCTTGGCAATGCATTCCTGGGTTCTCTCCTTGCATGGGTTGTCCTCGGCAGAAGAACCCGCCTGATGACCCAGGCACTCGGTTCGCGAACGATGCCCGATTTCTTCGGCCTTCGCTTTCAGGACAGAAACCTGAAGCTGGTCGCTTCCATCATCACCTTTGTTTTCCTGATTCCTTACACGGCTTCGCTGTTTAACGGACTTTCCCGTCTTTTCAATATGGCGTTCCCCGGCATCCCCTATGAGGCCTGCGTGATTGCCATGGCCGTCCTGACTGGTATTTATGTGGTTGCCGGCGGGTATATGGCCACCGCGATCAATGACTTCATTCAGGGCCTCATCATGCTCATCGGCATTGTCGCTGTGATTCTCGCCGTTCTGAATGTGCACGGCGGTTTCATCTCCTCGCTTGTGGAGCTTTCCGGCATGACCGCCACAGCTTCCAACGGTCAGGAAATGCCCGGTGCCTTCGTTTCCTTCTTTGGACCTCAGCCGCTGATGCTCCTGGGCGTTGTCATTCTGACCTCGCTGGGCACCTGGGGACTTCCCCAGATGGTCGGCAAGTTCTACGCCATCCGTGATGAAGACGCTGTGCGCAAGGGAACCATCATTTCCACCGCGTTTGCCGTCGTTGTGGCCGGTGGATGCTATTTCCTGGGCGGTTTCGGCCGGCTCTTCCTGACCGGTGATCAGATCACCGCTGCAGGCACACCGGTCGGCGGCTATGACAGTGTGGTACCGACCATGCTCTCTTCCCTGCCCGATGTCCTGATCGCCATTGTTCTGATCCTTGTTCTGTCCGCTTCCATGTCGACGCTCTCCTCTCTGGTGCTCACTTCGAGCTCCACCATGACGCTCGACTTCATTGCCCAGTTCCGCAAGGACGGCATGACCGAACAGAAGAAGCTTCTGATCCTTCGTTCCTTTGTCATCGTTTTCATCGTCATTTCCGCCGCGATTGCCATTTTCCAGTACTCGTCCGCTGTTGCCTTTATCGCACAGCTCATGGGCGTAAGCTGGGGTGCACTGGCCGGTTCCTTCCTGGCTCCGTTTATGTACGGTCTCTACTGGAAGCGCACCACCCGCGGTGCGGTATGGGCCAGCTACATTTTCGGCGTAGGCGTTACCATTTTTGAACTCTGGGTGCTCATTTCCGGGGCCACCTTCCAGGGAGCATTCATGAATTATTTCTTCTCCTCTCCCATCAATGCCGGTGTGCTGGCCATGCTTGGCGGGCTGATCATTGTGCCGATCGTTTCGCTTGTCACGCCCAGAATGGACCGCCGCATTGTCGATCCCATGTTCACCTGCTACGACACGAAAGTGGTCGTGCGTGCTGCAGAGAACCTTGCCGAGTAATCCCTTTGAATGATTATAATGATCGCTTCCCCGGCGTTTTGCCGGGGAAGCCTGTCACTGGAGGAAAAAAGATATGCCCATTACCGATTTTCTTGAACGCAACCGGAAGCTCTACGGCGGTGAAATCGCACTCGTGGAACTCAATCCCGAGCAGAAAGACAACCGCAAGGTCACATGGAAAGAGTATGACCTGATTCAGCCCACGTCTGACCAGCCGTACCGCCGTGAGATCACCTGGCGTGTCTTTGATGAGAAGGCCAACCGTGTCGCAAACCTTCTTCTTGAGCGCGGTGTCAAGCGCGGCGATAAAGTGGCCATCCTGATGATGAACTGCCTCGAATGGCTGCCCATCTATTTCGGCATTCTCAAGTCCGGTGCCATTGCTGTCCCGTTCAATTTCCGCTATTCATCCGATGAAATCCTCTACTGCGCCGAGCTTGCCGATGTCGATGTCATGTTCTTCGGGCCGGAGTTCATCGGGCGTATTGAAACCATCATTGACCATCTGGGGCTCCACCGTCTGCTCTTCTTTGTCGGGGATACCTGCCCCACGTTTGCTGAGAGCTATTATGAGCTGGTCATGAACTGCGCGTCCTCCGCTCCGCTCATCCGCCTCGAGGACGACGATGATGCCGCCATCTATTTTTCCTCCGGTACCACCGGCTTCCCCAAAGCCATCCTGCACAAGCACCGCAGCCTCATGCATGCCGCGCTTGTCGAGCAGCATCATCATTCCACCTCGCGCAGCGATGTCTTCCTCTGCATTCCCCCGCTGTATCACACCGGCGCAAAAATGCACTGGATGGGCTCCCTCGTCGCGGGCTCAAAAGCGGTGCTTCTCCGCGGAACCAAGCCGGAATACATTCTCGGCGCTGTTTCCAATGAAAAGGCAACCATTGTCTGGCTGCTTGTCCCGTGGGCCCAGGATATCCTGGACGCCATCGACAACGGAAGCGTCCGCCTTGAAGACTATGAACTGTCCCAGTGGCGCCTGATGCATATCGGTGCACAGCCCGTTCCCCCCTCGCTCATCCGCCGCTGGAAAGCCATTTTCCCGAATCATCAATATGACACAAACTACGGCCTGAGCGAATCCATCGGACCCGGCTGCGTGCATCTGGGCGTGGAAAACATCCATAAGGTCGGCGCGATCGGTGTTCCCGGCTGGGGCTGGAAAGCCAAGATCGTGGATGAAAACGGCGATCCGGTCAAGCAGGGCGAGGCCGGCGAACTGTGTGTCAAGGGCGACGGGGTTATGGTCTGCTACTACAAGAATCCTGAAGCCACAGCAGAAGTGCTCAAGGATGGCTGGCTGTATACAGGCGATGTGGCCATGCAGGACGAGGACGGCTTTATCTTCCTCGTCGACCGCAAAAAGGATGTCATCGTCTCCGGCGGTGAAAACCTCTATCCCGTTCAGATTGAAGACTTCCTGCGTGCGCATCCCAAGGTCAAGGATGTCGCCGTCATCGGACTTCCTGACCAGCGTCTGGGTGAAATCGCCGGTGCCATCATTTCCATCAAGGATGGCGAAAGCTGCACCGAAGAAGAAATTCAGGAATTCTGCAAGGGCATGCCGCGCTATAAGCGCCCGAAGAAAATCATCTTTGCCGATGTACCGAGAAATGCCACCGGCAAGATTGAAAAGCCAAAGCTCCGGCGCATGTATGGCATTGAACAGCTCGTTGCGCACGAAAATGGTGTATAATAAGAATGATTCCAAAACCGGAGGAGGGTTTCCGTGAAACAGCTCATGCTGGGCAACAAGGCTGTTGCCCGAGGCTTTTATGAGGCTGGCTGCTGCATCGTATCCAGTTATCCTGGAACACCCAGTACCGAGATTACCGAAGAAGCCGTCAAATATGATGAAATCTACTGCGAATGGGCGCCCAATGAAAAAGTTGCCCTGGAAGCCGCACACGGCGCTTCCCTCGGCGGACGCAGGGCCGCATGCTGCATGAAGCACGTGGGACTGAACGTCGCCGCAGACCCGCTCTTTTCCATTTCCTACATTGGCACGGATACAGGGCTTGTCCTTCTTGTCGCGGATGATCCGGGCATGCATTCCTCTCAGAATGAGCAGGATTCCCGGCATTATGCCATTGCGGCAAAAGTGCCCATGCTCGAACCGGCCGATTCACAGGAAGCCTGTGATTTTACCAAGCAGGCCTTTGCTCTCTCAGAACAGTTTCATACACCGGTCATTGTCCGGATGGTGATGCGCATCTGCCACTCGCAGTCCGTTGTGGATACCTGTGAACGCGTCGTGCCGCCGCAGAGAGAGTATGTCAAGGACCAGAGCCGCGTCATGCTTCCCGCACAGGCAAGGAAAGCCCATGTCCGTGTGGAGCAGCGCACGAAGGACCTCATTGATTTTGCCGAGACCAGTCCGCTCAACCGCATCGACGAAGGCAGCGATCATTCCATGGGCTTCATCACCAGTTCCACCTGCTATCAGTATGTAAAGGAGCTCTTCGGCGATACCTATCCGGTTCTGAAGATCGGCATGTGCAATCCGCTTCCTGTAAAGAAGTTCCAGGATTTCGCCGCCTCGGTCGACCGTGTGATCGTCGTGGAGGAACTCGATCCGATCCTGGAAAACCACTGCCGCATGCTCGGCATTCCGGTGGAAGGGAAATCGCTCTTCCCCATGGTCGGCGAGTTTTCCCAGTCGCTGATCGCCTCCTGTCTGGGCATGGACGCCAAAACCACACAGGCCATTGCGGATCCGATTCCTCCGCGTCCGCCTGTCATGTGCGCGGGCTGCCCGCACCGGGGCCTGTTCTACACACTCAAGAAGAACAACTGCATGGTCTACGGCGATATTGGCTGCTACACGCTGGGTTCGTTCGCACCGCTCAATGCCATGGATCTCAATGTCTGCATGGGCGCTTCGCTCTCGGGCATGCATGGCTTCAACAAGGCACGCGGACCGGAGTATGAGCACAAAACCGTCGGTGTCATCGGTGACTCCACGTTTGTCCACTCCGGCATGACCGGTCTTGCAGATATTGTGTACAACAACTCCGCGTCCACGGTGATCATTCTGGACAACTCCATCACCGGCATGACCGGACATCAGCAGAACCCGACGACCGGGTACAACATCAAGGGCGATCCGGCAGCCAAAATTGATCTGGAAGCGCTCTGCCGTGCCATGGGGGTTCGGCGCGTGCGCGTTGTGGATCCCTATGATCTCAAAGCAACCGATGAGGCCGTCAAAGAAGAGCTTGCAGCTGACGAGCCTTCCGTGATCATCTCCCGCCGTCCCTGTGCCCTGCTCAAAAATGTCCGTCATCAGTCGCCGGTTCAGGTCGATACCGACAAGTGTGTCGGCTGCAAAGCCTGCATGCAGATCGGCTGTCCCGCGATTGCCGTGCGGGACAAAAAAGCCAGGGTCGACACCACGCTGTGTGTCGGTTGTGATGTCTGCCGCCAGATGTGCCGCTTTGGTGCGCTGGTGCGCCCGGATGGGAGGAATGCCTGATGAATCAGCCGGTCAGAAATATCATGATTGTCGGTGTCGGCGGACAGGGTTCCCTGCTGGCAAGTAAGCTGCTCGGCCATCTGCTTCTGAACAAAGGGTTTGATGTCAAAGTTTCGGAAGTGCACGGCATGAGTCAGCGCGGCGGCAGTGTTGTGACCTATGTGCGCTTCGGCGAAAAGGTCTACTCCCCGATCATTGATCAGGGCGAGGCGGACCTGATCGTTTCGTTTGAACTGCTTGAGGCGGCAAGATGGCTTCCCTATCTGAAGGAGGGCGGGCAGATCGTCACCAACACGCAGATGATCGACCCCATGCCGGTCATCACCGGGGCTGCACAGTATCCGGAGCATCTTGAAGAAAAGATCGCCGGGAAGGCCAGACTGGATGCGCTCGACTGTCTCGAGCTCGCCCGCCAGGCCGGCTCCGCCAAAGCGGTGAACATTGTCCTCATGGGACGGCTTTCCCGCTATTTCGATTTTCCTGAGGAAGACTGGCTCGAGAGCATTGAAGCCTGTGTTCCCGCCCGCTTTATTGATTTGAACAAAGCAGCCTTTTCCCTCGGAAGAAATCATACCCCCGCGTAAGGAGGAAGAAAAATGGAAGCCTGGAGACAGGGCGTTGTCAGTGGTTCCACTCTCGTCAATGCATCCATGCTCAACAGCGCCGGCGCCATTGTGCCCGACGCGTATCAGCAGATGGTTGCTCTGATCTTTGAAGAATCGGTCGGCCGGCAGGGCATGGAGATTTCCCACATGATCCGCTATCTCGGCGTATCCTGGGTCATGCTTTCCATGACCATTGAAATCTGTTCCCCCGTACTCCCCGGAGAAACACTCTCCTGGTCTTCCTGGCAGTCAGAGCGCCTGGGCAAGGTCTGGCGCAGGGAAACTGAGCTGCTCCACGAAGACGGACGGCCCGCACTGTACGGTGCCACCTTTGTTTCGCTCCTTGATATCCGGACCCGCAGAATCTGCAGGGATCTGTCCACGCTCGACAAACTGAACTTTCCGGAAGGCAAAAAGCTCATCGACCATGTCACCAGCCGTGCCGAGTATGCCATTGAAGATTTTCCCGAGCGCCATATCCGCAAAGTCTATCCCAGCTGGATTGACGAGCTCGGGCACACCAATAATCAGCGATACGGTGAAATGGGCTACGATGCGCTGTCCGAGGACAAGCGGCTCGAACTGATGCCGGATCTCAAGCGCATGGAGCTCTACTTCCTCAAAGAGCTGAAAATGGGTGAATCGGTTTCGGTGCGCGCCTGTGAGACAGACACGACAGCGGCGGTTCTGGGTGTTTCCACCTCCGATCTCAAGCCGTCCTTCCTCATCCGTTACACCTTTGATCCCGGTTTCTCCATGAGATAACAAAAAAGCCATGTACAGCGCGTTCACTGTACATGGTTTTTTGTTGACTTTGTTGGCGGAATGCCTGCCCTTCAGGCGCGGCCGAACGCCGCCTTGACCGCATTCCCCATGCTTTCCACATCGTTCTCGCACACTGCCGTATGACGGACAGGCAGGTCCTTAAGCTTTTCCACCTGCGGCGGGATGGGCCTTCCGGACACGGAATTCAGGATCTGTGCGCACGCAAACGCATCCAGATGCTTGACAGCATTCTTTCCCTGAAGCGCAGCCGCAACAGACGGCGCAAACTTGTAGGGGCTGGCTGTGGAGACAATGACCGTCACCTTGTCGTCCCCGGTCTTCAGGCGGTAGTCGCGCAGCACCTTGCTGGCCACGGCGGTATGCGGATCCATGAGATATTCATACTGAGTGAAGATGTCACGGATTTCTTCGGTGGTTTCCCCGTCATCCGAGCAGCCTGCAGCAAACATGGATTCCATCCATTCCCTGCGCTGATCGCCGATCGAATAGCTGCCGCACTCCTTGAGCTGCTGCATCCAGACCTTGATCAGCTCGCCGTCACGGTCAGCAGACTCAAACAGCAGGCGCTCCAGGTTGGAGGAGACCAGAATGTCCATGGAAGGACTCATGGTCTTGTAGAACATGCGGTGCACGGAATAAATGCCGGTGGCAAAGAACTCGGTCAGCACATCGTTCCGGTTGCTTGCACAGATCAGCTTATTGATCGGGAGGCCCATGTTCCTGGCATAATAGCCGGCCAGAATGTCCCCGAAGTTGCCGGTGGGCACAACAAAATTGATGCTCTCACCGGAGGCGATGGCGCCTGCTGCCAGCAGATCCGCATAGGCGCTGAAGTAATACACGATCTGCGGCACAAGCCGTCCGAAATTGATGCTGTTGGCGGAGGACAGGACACGGCCCATGCCGTTCATATCCTCTGCAAACGCGCGGGAGGCAAACAGAGATTTCACGCCGGTCTGTGCATCATCAAAGTTTCCCCTGACGGCAATGACATGGGTGTTGTTTCCGTCGGTAGTCGTCATCTGAAGCTGCTGTACTTCACTGACGCCGTCGAGCGGATAGAACACCGTGCAGCTGGTGCCCGGCACATTTCTGAATCCTTCCAGTGCAGCCTTGCCTGTGTCGCCGCTGGTCGCAACCAGGATAGCGATCTCACGGTTTTCCCCGTTCATCCGTGCGGAGCGGGTCATCAGCTGAGGAAGCAGCTGCAGCGCCATGTCTTTAAAGGCCAGGGTCGGCCCGTGGAAGAGTTCAAGCACGTGGGTTTTGTCATCCAGCCGCCTGACCGGCGCGACCTTTGGATCATGGAAATGTCCATCGCCGTATGCAGCATGGATGCTGTCCCTGATTTCCTGCGCCGGATAATCCTCAAGATAGACAGAGAGCACACGGAATGCGCGTTCCTCGTAGCTCATGGAGATCATCTTCTCGATATCTTCCATGGGGATTCGCGGGAACATGGCAGGCACATACAGTCCGCCGTCTTTCGCCATACCGGCCAGAATGGCCTGGGAAGCAGTGACGCATTCATTTCCTCGCGTAGAAAAATAGGACATGGTCTACCCTCCAGATAATCCAAAAAATAAATGGGATGGTAGCCTCAGCCACCATCCCACGTGGCCCGTCAAGCGGGATCAGATGAGATACTTTTTCACAAAATCAGGCATGGTCTCAGGGTCAGCGCTGACAGAGAGAACAAAATTGACATTGTGCTTTGCGCTCAGTTCTTCCATTGCCTGGAACAGCCATGCAGCATCATTCAGGTCCGTCTTGCAGAGCTTCTTGAAGGCATCAATGAAGATGGTGCCGACATCAAAATTCTGGCTCAGCATGCCGGAGATAAATCCAACGAACATCTCAGGTGTATGCACATGATATTCACCGGCATTGATAAAACGCACCTTGTGATCAATATCAAACATGTACCGATTGTCATCGTCAAGGAAGATTACATCATTGTTGCCCTCAGTAGCGGCAGCGTTGGTCATGTCAATCAGACGTTTGGTTTTTCCGGAACCTTTCAGTCCCGCAATGATCTGGATCATGGGAATTACCTCCTTCGGCATATTATGTCCCCAAGACGATTATAGCTGATTTTGGTAGGACACGCAATCCCTAATTTTCCATTTTTCATTCGATCCGCCCCGGCCGTTTTCTCCCCTGCATTCGACGCCGCTCTTTCCAAAACGTCTATCACCGGTCACTGCTCCGGCCTTTTTTTCAGCTCCGCGGACTGTTCTTCTTGCTTCCCGGTTCTGTTCCATCTATAATCTGAGTACATTCAACCCGTTGATATAGTCAATAACAGAGGGGGTATTACCATCTGCAGCGTTCATATACCGGTTTTTTCATGCACTGACCCGGACATCACCCGGGCCTGGCAGCTGGCCGTTGCCGACCTTCAGTCCAATATTCATCTCTTCAGGGACGGGCTTCTGGGAGAAGAGCGCCCGGTCATCATTGCCGGCAACGGCTACGAAACGCCCTGGACACGGGATACAGCGATCAATGTATGGAACGGTGCGGGCCTTCTGATGCCTGAAGTGTCCAGAAACACCCTGCTCTCGGTGCTCATGCGGGATCCCGATTCCGGCCGCGTGCGCGTCGGCGGGCAGTACTGGGATGCCATCATCTGGGCCATCGGGGCATGGACGTATTTCCTGTATACCGGGGATCGTGCGTTTCTTGACTTTGCACGCCCGGTCATTTTCGAGACCCTTGCCTATTTTGAGGCAACCGAGTGGGACCCTGAAAAGGGACTCTTCCGCGGACCCGCATGCTATGGTGACGGCGTTGCCGCATATCCTGACCGGTACTTCACTTACGGCAGCGGCATCCTTTCCTTTACACAGTACGCCAAAGACCGCTGCGTCCCGCAGGGGGTCGGCATTCCCATGTCCGTGCTGTCCACCAACTGCCTGTACTATGCCGCCTACTGCATTGCACACAGGCTTTCCGGCGAAGCACAGTATGCCCGGAAGGCGGAAGCACTCCGGCAGAGCATCAATCAGGCGTTCTGGGATGAAGACAGAGGAACTTACCGCTACCTTGTGGATCCATGGGGCGGCTGCGACGCCCAGGAATCCATGGGGCTGAGCTTTGCCATCCTCTTCGGCGTTGCAGATGCGCGCATGGCTGAGTCCATCATAGAACACACGGTCATCACGCCCAACGGCATTCCCTGTGTCTATCCTTCCTTTGAACGCTATCTTCCGTATGGCCTTGGCCGGCACAGCGGAACCGTATGGCCGCATATTCAGGCCTTCTGGGCACACGCTGCCGGACGAATCCATCCGCAATGCCTTGAAACAGAACTGCGCGCCCTCACACGCAACGCGCTCCGCGAAGGCTATTTCTCAGAAATCTATCATCCCGAAACCGGTCTCCCCTACGGCGGTGCCCAGGAAGGCGGCGACCGGATCACTCTGGACTGGGTTTCCCAGAAGCGCCAGACCTGGAGTGCAACCGGGTATATCCATATGCTGCTGTTCGATCTTGCGGGACTTTCCTTCCATGAGGATCACCTGTCCATTGAACCGGTTTCTGTGAGCGGCGTCCGTGATCTTCATATTGAGCACCTGGTCTGGCGGGACATGGAGATCGCGCTGGACCTGCATCTGTCGGATCCATCTGCACCTGTGCGGCACATCCTCCCATATACGCCGTCAGCCTCTGTCCATCTGGAACTGTAATCCTGTTACACATCTGAATGATCTGCAAATCCAACCACATGAGGAGCTCTGCCATGCTGAAAAAAACAGGCTGTTCTCTCTTCTGCCTGATGCTCTGTGCAATCCTGCTTGCGCTCTGGCCTGCTGCGGCCGGTGCCTCCAATCCGTTCTATGCTGTTTCTCCTGAGAACGGACCGCTCTTCCGGAGCCTGTTCAATGACCTTCTGGCCGTCAGTGAGACGCCCTCAGACAGCATCATGGAGGAGATCGCCAGCCTTCTGGACCAGATCGGTGAAAACAGTGATGAGGACGCTTTCCTGGCAAGGGCCATTGCGGAACACTGGTATTCTGTTTTCCTGAACACCGACGGAACCTATACAGAGCATGTGTTTCAATGGGACCGGTCGGTCCTCCGTCCGATCGCCTCCGAGCTTGCGGACACACCGATTCGGGACTGTCCCTCGCACGCCTTTATTGTGCTGGGATACCAGCTTGAAGACGGGGAAATGACGGAAGAACTGAAAGGCCGCTGTGAAGCAGCTGCCGCCGCGGCCCGCGCCTTTCCCGATTCGCTCCTTGTGTGCACCGGCGGTGCCACAGGCGGAAACAATCCCGAGCATCATACCGAGGCCGGCCGGATGAAGGAGTATCTGGTCACAGTCTGCGGTCTTGACGCAGACCGGATCCTGACCGATGATCTGGCCATGACGACCATTGACAATGCGGTCAACGCCATCTCCATGCTGCGTGAACGCGGCATTCATGCCATGACCGTCGTGACTTCTGACTATCACGAGAAGTGGGGACAGGTCCTGTGCAATGCAGAAGCCGCGCTGAATCATCTGCGCTACGGATACGATATCCGGCTCGTGAGCAATTACTGCTATCAGACCGGTCCTCAGCTGCGCTCTGGAAGCGCCAGGTCTGCCATTTCCCAGCTCACATCGCTTCTGCACCTCGGCAGCTATGCGCAGCTCCCCACCGAGCTGCCCTGATCCCTTTTTGCGCGTGCTGCATCCATCGGTGCAGCGCTTTCTTTTCAGGGCAGGACTGTTGAAAAACGGTTTTCTGTATTACAATGCATCTATCTTACTCTTTCCCGGGAGGTCATTTCATGGAATCCACTGCCCAGATTCGCATCATCACCATGCGTGCCCCGGGCCTTATCCCCAGTCTTCTTCATGAAACGCAGCAGGCGGGGCATCCTGTCCTGCTGGTTCCGTCTGCCTATACGCTGGACTGCGAGAAGGAGCTGATCCGCTCCCGTCAGGAAAAAGGCTTTATCGGCATTGAGGTCTTTTCCCCGTCCTCGCTGATCCGTGAAGTCCGTGAGCTGACCGGAAGCGGCGGCATGGTTTCCCTGCCGCCGGAAGGACAGGTCATGCTCATCTCACAGATTCTCCACCGGAAGGCCCGCGAACTTGAATATTACGGGGATGCCGTCAGTCAGCCCAGTCTGGCGAAACGCATTGCGGATCAGATCAATGAGCTGGCCAACGCACATCTTGATTCCTCCATGCTTTCACAGTTTCATCCCCAGAGCCGCCGGACCCGCGCCAAACTTCACGACCTCACCGTGGTCTGGCGTGAGTATGAGGAACGCGCTGCCCAGGGGTTTGTCGATATCACCGGCGCCTGGCAGTCCGCCCTGCGCGCACTGCCCTCCTGTGATCTGCTCCGCGGCGCTGACCTGATGATTTACGGGTTTGGCTATATTTCCTTTGAGCTCATTGACCTGATTGAAGCAGCGCTGCCCCTGGCTGCGTCGGTCACGGTCGGCCTTGTCTGCGATGACCGGAGTCCTGACAAACAGATTTTCCGCACAGCGACGGATTCCCTCGCCACGCTGAGATTCCATCTCCAGGAACTCGGGCTTCCTTTCCGTGAGGAAGTCTTCCGCGAGCTTCCGCCGATGGACCCCGGCATTTCCTATGTCGAAAATACAATCTATGCCATGGGGACCTTTCGTGAAGGCTCCATCCAGAAGGCCGGTCCAAACCATTATGTCATTATCCGCGAGGATGCCTCTCAGGCAAAGGAAGCCGCACTGAAAGATCTCTCCGATATTCCGATCCCGGATCTTTCCAATGTGTCTGTCTACTACGCGCGGAACTCCTATATTGAGTGTCTGCATACCTGCCAGACCCTGATTGCATGGCATGAGCACGGGTATGCATGGAGCGACATGGCCGTTGCCGTGTGCGAAAATGACACCCTGCCCTCCCTCCTGCCCCTGGTGATGTCCGCCTCCGGCATTCCCTGCAATCTGTCCCGTTCACAGCCGATTCTGCGCAGCGAATATGCACAGTATTTCCTCTCCCTCCTGCGCATTCTCCGCCTTCGCTACCGCCTTGGCGACGTCATCCGCATGGTCAAGACAGGGCTTGCCGGGATTGAGCCCGAAGACGCCATGGACCTGGAGAACTACGCAAAATCCCACGGGATTGACCGGCGCAGATGGCTGATTCCCTTCCATATTCCGGAAAAGCGGCCTGAAAAGATCCAGGCGCTGGAAGCGCTTCGTCAGCAGCTCATTGAGCCCATTCAAGCCCTGCGCCATGATCTGCAGAACACGACCGGCAAGAAGGCGGCAGAACGCCTGTTCAACTTTATTCTCGATCAGGGGATCTATGAGAAACTGCTTGCGCGGGAAGATGCCTACGCCCAGGCCGGGGATGAGCTGGCCATTGACCGGAACCGCCAGGTCTGGACATCCATCAACGATCTGCTCGATCAGTTTGCCCTGTTTTTCGACGAGGATCCTGTGCCGCTGGATGACTTCTGCAGCATGCTGGAAGCTTCGCTCGCGGCAAAGACGATCCGCTCGCTTCCGCAGAAAACCAGCGCGGTGGCCGTCGCGCCGCCGGAAATGCTCTTTTCCTCCGGCATTCGCTGCATGGCCGTCATGGGCCTGCAGGAAAATGAGCTGAGCGCACGGGTCAGTGTGCTCTCCGAAAATGAAAAGAACCAGCTGGAAGAGCTGATTCAGTCCATGAACCGTGCGTTCTTTGATGAAATGAAAGGCGTCCCGCTGACAGTCCAGGACATTCGTTCAAGACCGTACGCGCACCTTGGTCTGTCCGTCGTGGATCAGGCGGCCCGGCAGAAGCAGCGGATCTATCAGGCCGTGTCCATGGCCCGGGAAAAGCTTGTGCTGAGCTGTTCCTCTGCCCGCCCCAACGGGGCTGTGCTCACGCCCGCCTCCGCCTTTGTCCGCCTGGCCCGGATTATGAAGGAAATCAATCCTGCCAATGTCGGCGGCGGTCTCCTGCACGACGGGCTCTATCCGTTTGCCCCCGCGTTTGCACTCGAACGCCTGGCCACCATGCTGCGCAGCCGCGGTCAGGATGCGGACGCCTTCCTCTCCGGCAGCGATGACCGTTCCCTGCTCTGGCAGCATGCCATGGCATCGCTCTATCGCAGTCCTGAGTGGACTCAGCGCATGACGGACGTCCTGCACGGCCTGCATGTCTCCGTCCGGACCAGCGGCATCTCGCAGGAGCAGGCCGATATACTCATGCTCTCCGAGGGCATGTCAGTTTCCCGTGTGCAGCGCCACCGGCAGTGCCCTTACATGGGCTTTATGGAATCGGGACTCCGGCTGCAGCCCACCGGACTGTATACCTTTGAGAACAATGAGCGGGGCACATTCTATCATGCCGTCATCGCCAGTTTTTTCGGAGAAGCCATGAAAAGCAGGGACTGGCCCAGGCTTTCACCTCAGGATCAGAACCGTCTTCTCAACCGTGTTCTCCATGAGGAAACCAGAGAATGGAAAAACTCTGTCCTCGGGTCCGATATTCTTCATCAGTTTCAGGGGGCCCAGATTGTCCGAAGCGTCCGCAGCAGTATTGAAAGCATGATGCGTGCCTTCTCTCAGGAGGCCCATTTCCTGCCCATCGGATTTGAGATCGGGTTCGGCGCTTCCGGTGATTTCCAGGGGCTGCACTTCCCGCCTGTCCAGGTTGAGCTCTCAGACGGCAGGAGGATTGCCTTCTCCGGCATTCTTGACCGTGTCGATACAGTCACGCTTGACGACGGGCGAAAATACAGCCTTGTCGTGGACAACAAGAGCAGCAGCCGTGATCTTATGCAGAATTCCATCGATGCCGGCCTTCAGCTTCAGCTCCCGGTCTACATGACGGCTCTGCGCCAGGGACTCCCTGATTTTCAGGTGGCCGGAGGCCTGTATCAGCCGGTCAAGGATGTCCTGATCGCCAGCGAGGATCTGACGGTCATTCAGAATAAGCTGGACCGGGAAATGCAGGCCAGCGGCATGATTCTCAATGACCAGCAGGTGCAGGAGGCTGCAAAGCCTGTCAAGATTCCGGCCCGGTCCTCCTCCAGCGATACCATCACCGTCGTCACGCCCGAAGAAATGGACAGCATCAACCGCGGCGCCATGGATGTCATCCGCAGTGCCGTCGAAGACATCCGAAGCGGCAATACCAGTCCGGCTCCGGTTCAGGACGGCATGAAGTCCCCCTGCGAATACTGCGCCTATACGATGGCCTGTCCGTTTGACACCCGCATGAAAGGCGGCACAGTGCAGGTCGTGGATCACCGCAGAAAACCTGCCTGACAAAGTCCAATGTCATAAAAACACAGGGGAAGAAACGCGCTCCGTTTCTTCCCCTGTGTTTTTATGATTCCTGTTTTCTGCCTGTCAGCGGATCCATGCAGTCCACTCTGAAGGCCGTCCCGGCCCTGAGCGCGTAGAGCCACATTTCTCCGACTTTCCGGCCCGTCAGACGCTCGAGCGCGACACGGTACCAGTTCATCTGCATGGCATGCCGCGGGACAAAATGCTCGGGCGACGTGTCCCAGTCCGTTTTGTAATCGAGAAGAACCCATGCATCGCCTTCAAGGAACGCCACATCAATAATACCCTGCACAATGGTTGGACGGTCGTCGGTGATCTGCATGGCAAACTTCCACTCCCTGTGGATTTCAGGGCTTGCCAGCATGCGCTGGCCCAGATCACTGTCAAAGAATGCCGCCGCACCCTTGAAACGGATGCGCTCTGTCTCCTCATGCGTCATGATGCCTGCGCGCTCCAGCCGCTCCGCTTCATCCCGGACCGCAGCATAGCTGCCGGCCGGGGGATCCCGAAGCACCTGCAGGTCAATCAGACGCAGGAAGCGGTGCGTGGTGGAACCCACATCCACGGCCAGCACCTTTTCGCTTTCCAGAAATGCCGGCCGTGAAGCGGTCCGGCTGAGCCGGTAGGTATGCAATTCAATCTCATTTTTCCGCTTGTCCTCTACCGTCTCCTCTTCCTCGGAGACCGCGCCGGCTGCCTGATCCTCACTCTGCCGCACAAGGCTCGTGACACTGGTCTTGACCGGGGCGTCCACGGTCTCCTCCGGCCGGTACATGCCGTCCGGGCCCTGCACTTCCGAGAGCACATGCTGGATCCGCGCGTCTGCGTTCTCCTGCGTTTCGTCGCTGTCCTCAATGGACTTCGGATCCATCACAGAAATCCGCCAGTCTCCGTGCACCGTGCTTTTTCCGGCTTCCGGAAGTGCAGTCTGTGCGAGCACTGCGGGCATGATCATGTCCAGCATGGACCGTGTCCTCCAGATCCGGGCCGGCTGCAGCTGATTCATCCACAGCTTTTCATTTCCGTCCTGGATGCTGCCCACCAGGCACAGCCGCTTCATGGCACGGGTCATGGCCACATACAGAAGGCGTGTATCCTCTGCAATCCCCATCCGCTGTTCACGGACGGCAAACGCGTCTTTTCCATAGGTATCCATAATGCTGTGCGTCCGCCGGCGGATGACGGGCAGGTACAGTCCCAGCGCCGGGTTCTCTTCCCCGGCCGATGTCAGGTTCATGCGGAGCCGCCCCTGAGAAGGGCCCTGCCGTATGCTTTTCTGCAGGTTCATGAGAATCACGCAGGGGAATTCCAGGCCCTTGGACTTGTGCATGGTCATGATCCTGACATAATTTTCCCCGACGCCCATGGCGGGATGATCGTCACTGTCGGACATTTTCGTTTCCCGCGCCTCATGCATTTCCGAAACAAAATCCCCCAGCCTCAGCTGTCCAGCCTTTTCCCCGTCCACGGCCCGCTGATAGAGCACATCCAGATTGGCCTGGCGTGTTTTTCCGTCCGGGTACGCACCTCTTGCGGCATAAATGCCGGTTTCGCGCATCAGCCACCAGATGAAATCAGGGACAGACATATGGGAGGCCTGACGGCTCCATGCCTGAATCTGTTCCAGCGCTGCCCTGCACTTGCGGTCAATCTCCTTTTCGTTCCGCTCGGCGCAGCGCTCAAAGCAGCGGTAATACGGTTGACGATCATTGAATTCACTCCGGATCTGGGCGTGGTCCGCATCGGTAAAGCTGAAGGGCGGATGAATCAGTGCGCCGACAAGATCGTCATCGTTATGCAGGTTGTCGATCACGGTGAGCAGGGCAAGGAATGCCTTCACTTCCGAAAGCCCGTAAAAATCCATGCCGCCCTCATAGACAGCCGGGATATGCATTTTCCGAAGATGGTCGACGATTTTTGCGGCGGTGCCGCTGGCTGCCCGGAGCAGGATCACAATGTCGCTGTACGAGTAGCCCTGGAGGGCAGACACCTCTTCCGGCGGCACAACCAGCGAGCGGATATACCTTCCGACCGCCTCGCACTGTGCTTCGAGCTGTTCCGCCTCATCATCGTTTCTGCGGACCAGGACCACATCGACCGGTCCGAATTCACCCTCCAGGTTTTCCCTCAGGTGGTCTTCCGGCGTGTAGTCCATCTCCGTCACCAGCCGGTTCATGGCCGCATCAAACACCTGATTGACGCAGCTGACCACCGCTCTGCAGGACCTGTAATTATCCATGAAATAGATGCGCCGCTCTTCGGCGTGCTCATCATCCCTGAAATGCTCGCGGTAGGACTGGAAGAGACTGGGATTGGCATTGCGGAAGCCGTAGATGCTCTGCTTGATGTCCCCGACCATAAACAGCTGGTGCCCGGGCCTGGACAGCGGCTGAATGATCGCGTCCTGAATGGCGCTGACATCCTGGCATTCGTCCACAAAGACATAGCGGTACTTTTCCTGCAGTTCCGCCCGTTTGTCCGGGTCTTCCATGATGGCATAGGCCGACTGTTCCATATCCGCATAATCAATGGCGCCGGCCTCATCCTTTTTCTGATGGTAAATCGACGCCATCTCGCGCATCAGGGTTTCCATTCCCAGGAGTTCTTCCCCGATCACGCCGTTGAGGCGTTCCTGATCCGGATCATTCAGGGGCTTCAGGCGTTCCATCGCTTTGGCAAGAATCCCGCTCGAACCCTTGATCTCATTGCGCACGTCATTGAAGTCACTCTTCCAGGCCTTGACGGCCTCATCCTTGGTCCGTCCGCCCGGCGCTTTGGGGAAGGCATTCTTTGTTCTTTCCAGCAGGTCTGTTTTCTCCTGCGCATCGCTCAGCTCCTGCCATGCGGCAAAAAACTGCCCGATCAGCGCTCTGTCTTCTTCCACAAGGGCATCATACCCTGGCGCTGCGTTCGGAGAGAGCAGCAGCTCCTCTTCCTGCCGGATTTTTTCCTGCATCTCCAGCACATCCAGCTCCACCGCATGCAGGATTTCCTGCCGCCACTCTTCTGCCGGCGGATGCTTTGAGAGCGCATGCAGGACCTCCATGGGCCTTGGGATGCCCATGAGCACCCCGTACAGGTCCTTGACCATTTTCATCAGTTCATCGGTGCTGAAAGCGGCCAGGAGCTGAGAGACCCTTTTCCTCTCCTCCGCGGAATAGGCACTGTCCTTTTTCAGAATCTGCTCCACCGCTTCCACAAAGCTTTCCTCTTTCAGACGGGTCTGCTCGCTTTCCTTGAGCACGCGCGGCTCAGCCGATACCGCACGATTGTCCGTGTATTCCCTGAGCAGCATCTGGCAGAAGGAATGAATGGTGCTGATGGAGGCTGTCTCAATCTCGGCCAGCGCACGCCCTGCTTCCGCAGAGCCATCTTCTTCGAGCAGTTCGCGCAGCTTGTTTTTCATGTTGCGCGCCGCATCCTTGGTAAATGTGATCACCAGAAACTGGGAGATCGAAACATCCGGGTTTGTCTTCAATATATGCAGGATTTTATGGACCATTACGGTGGTCTTGCCGGAACCCGCGGCTGCGGACACCAGAATCCGGGCATTGTCCGCTTCAATCGCTTTCTGCTGGTCGGTATTAAACTTCGGCATGGCGCACCTCCTCAAAGGGATTATATCAATTCAGCCACCAAATGGATAGAACTGTTTTTCGTTTCTGCTGCCCTGTTCCGCATTCTGTAGATTTTTTGCATGAAATGGTGTATCATGGAAAAAAACAAACCGGAAGGTGACAGTATGCGCAGAAGAACGAAGATCGTGTGTACAATGGGTCCCCGACTCTTTGATGAAAACCTTCTCGAACCGCTTATGCGTGCAGGCATGGATGTGGCACGCTTCAATTTCAGTCACTCCAACCATGAAGAACACCTGGTTCGCCTCAAAGAGGTTGTCCGCATGCGTGAAAATCTGGGTCTGCCCATCGCCACCATGCTCGATACCAAAGGTCCGGAAATCCGTACCGGAGACTTTGAGGGCGGCCGCGTCACGCTGGAAAATGGACAGTATTTCACACTGTATACCGACGAACGCATGGGCACCAAGGAAGGCTGCTGCATTACGTATAAGAACCTGCCCAAAGACGTCAAGGCCGGCGACTCCATCCTGATTGACGACGGTCTGGTCGGCATGCGCGTGGAGGAAGTGTCCGAGGAAGCCATCGTCTGCAAGGTGCTCAACGGCGGCGCTGTGTCCAATCACAAGGGCATCAATGTGCCCGGCGCCCATCTCTCCATGCCGTTTATCTCCGAGAAGGACAGGGCCGACATCCTCTTCGGCATTGAGAACCACTTTGATTTTATCGCCGCCTCCTTTACGCGTTCCGCCGATGATATCCTGGCGATCCGCCGCATCCTCGCGGAAAAAGACTGTCATTCCATCCGGATCATCGCCAAGATTGAGAACATGGAAGGCATTCAGAACCTCGAAGAGATTCTGCGCACAGCCGACGGCATCATGGTCGCCCGCGGCGACATGGGCGTTGAAATCCCGCTGGAGGAAGTTCCCGCCCTGCAGAAGCACATCATCCATGAATGCGTTGCTTCCGGAAAACCGGTCATCACGGCCACCCAGATGCTGGACTCCATGATGAAGAACCCGCGCCCCACGCGTGCTGAGGCCACAGACGTTGCCAACGCCATTTATCAGGGCACCAGCGCCATCATGCTCTCCGGTGAAACGGCCGCCGGTCTCTACCCGGTGGAGTCCGTCCAGACCATGGCCAGGATCGCCCTGAAGACAGAGGCAGACATCGATTATGTCACGCAGTTTGCCACTGCATCCTACAACAACCGCTATGACATTACTGCAGCCATCTCTCATGCAACCGTGACCTCTGCGCATGACCTGAAGGCCAGTGCCATTATTTCCGTGACCAAGTCCGGCGGCACCACGCGCATGATCTCCCGCTACCGCCCGGACTGCCCGATCATCGGCTGCACCACCGACAGCACGGTCTATCGTCAGCTGAACCTCTCCTGGGGCGTCATCCCGGTGCTCATCAATGAAGAATCCAATACGGACGATCTCTTCGAGCATTCCGTCGAAGCAGGCGTGAAGGCCGGCGTCATTCACGACGGTGAGCTCGTTGTCATCACAGCCGGTGTGCCGCTGGGCATTTCCGGCACCACCAACATGATGAAAGTCCATGTGGTCGGTCATTCCCTTCTGCGCGCCACGCCCGTGGTTCCCGGAAAGGTCACCGCGCCGCTCTATGTCCTCCACGACCCGATCCGGGCCTCTGAGGAATTCCGCACCGGCTCCATTCTCGTGTGCGACAAGGTCACACGGCAGATTCTCCCGCTGGTCCGCAAGGCTTCCGGCCTGATTCTGGAGGATCCGGACACGGACAGCCCCGGTGTTGTGGCCGGCATCTCCCTGGACATTCCCGTGCTCATCGGCGCAAGCCATGCAACGGCCATTCTCAAGTCCGGTGCTGTCGTCACCCTGGATGCTTCCGACGGCACGGTCACCTGCAACTGATCTTCGGAGGGCTTATGACACTTTTTCTTGACGGCGATCTCTACGCGACTGCAGACGATCTGCATCGCGCGCTTCAGCGGATGCTTTCCCTGCCCGACTATTACGGCAGGAACGGCGACGCACTCTATGACTGCCTTTCTGAGCGCAGGGACCCTGTTTCGGTCTATATTGCCACCAAGGGCAATGCCGAAGTCAGCCGTGCGCTGGATATTGTCTGCCAGGTCATTTCCGACCTCGGCGGAGAGGTGAAAAACGTATAATCCCGGGCCCCGGATTTTCCGGGGCTCTGTTTTCAGCATCAGAAGGAGACCGAAATCATGCGCTGCAGCTGTAAGGAATGTGGAACCTATATGATTCAGGCGGACTCGGACCGTCTGGGGTGCGTATGCCCGGACTGCGGTTACCGCTGCAGGGACTGCCTGGGCACGGATACGGTCGTTTCCAGGGAACACCTGCTTGACCTGGCCCGCGACCCGCGCTTCTTCCCGGAAAACATTGCACGGAACTTTGCCCCGAACGATGATGAAGAGGAAGAAAACCGGGAACGTGACCTGCACGGGGATGACATCTATGGATGGTGACCGTGTCATTCTGCACTGTGACTGCAACAACTTTTTCGCCTCCGTCGAGCTTCGCACCCGGCCTGACCTGAAAGACAGTCCGGTCGCGGTGGCCGGCGACACAGACAACCGTCACGGGATCATCCTTGCCAAGAATATGATTGCCAAGCGCTTCGGCGTCAAAACCGCAGAAACCGTCTGGCAGGCCCGCGCCAAATGTCCCGGACTGGTTCTTCTGCCGCCGCATCACGCTCTGTATGGCCAGGTCAGCCGCGAAATCAACCGGATCTATCTCTCGGTGACCGATCAGGTGGAACCGTTTTCTGTGGATGAAAGCTGGCTGGATGTCACCGCCTCCCGCTCCCTCTTCGGCAGCGGCGTTGAAATCGCGGATCTGCTCCGGAAGCGGGTCCGGGAGGAAATCGGGATCACGATTTCCGTCGGTGTCTCCTTCAACAAAACCTGGGCCAAAATGGGTTCGGACTACCGGAAGCCGGATGCGACCACCGTGATGGACCGCGAAACCGCGCCGAAGATCCTGTTCCCGCAGCCGATTGAAAATATGCTGTTTGTCGGTTCTTCTGCAGCCCAGGTGCTCCGACGCAACGGCATTCTCACCATCGGCGATCTGGCGGCCGCTTCGCCTGTGCTTCTTTCCTCAATCCTTGGGAAATCCGGGGCAGCCCTTTCCGCCGCAGCCCGCGGTGAGGACATGAGTCCTGTCCGTGTCTATGGCGACACTGACCCCGCGCGTTCCGTTTCCCATGCCTGTACCTTTCCGAGCGATCTGGTCGGGCGGGACGCCTGCACGCGGGAACTGTTACCGCTTTGCGAGGCGGTGGGCACGCGCTTAAGGAAGATGGGATTGCGTGCAGGACCGTCCAGCTGCAGATCAAAAGCCCGGATCTGAAAGTGATCTCACGTCAAAGGACGCTCTCCCTCCCCACGGCATCGACGGACCGCATTTTCCGTGAAGTCTGCGCGATTCTCCGGGACAGCTGGCCGGAGCAGAAGCCTGTCCGCCTGTTCTCTGTCGGGGCCGAGAACCTGATCTCGGATCAGGAAGACATTCCCGTTCAGCTCTCCCTTCTGGATGATGCTGAAGAAAAGGATGAAAAACGGGAACGCCTTGAAGCCGCCGTCGACCGCCTTCGCGACCGTTTTGGGCGTGATTCGGTCATGCGCGGGAAAACAAAACACTGATGCAGAACGCCGCATTTCCTGGCGTTCTGCTTTTTCGTCTGCATGGACTCCCCGGCCGTCTGCCCCGGAGGAAAGGTTTCCAAAAAAAATCATTTTTACACACCATCCGGTGATGAGGGCGAGATGCCTTATACATTAAGGCATCTCCTCCACGAATGGTCATTTCTGCCAAAAACCATCCCTGAAAAAGACTTGCGCCAACGGCTCTAACGGAGTATAGTATGAAATGTGTGTGTAATTCTGCACACGCATGAAATGGTATAGGGGGATTAGCATGCCTGCCACAAAGTTTGATAAGGACTCCATCAAGGAATCCATTCTCGGCAAGCTCCAGAGATACAATGGCCGGTCGATCTCGGATGCCAGCGAACAGCAGATCTACAAAGCTGTTGCTTCCACCGTCCGCGATCAGATCATGCAGAAGTTTACTGTCGCACGCGAAGAGCGCAAGAACAATAAGTCCAAGCGTCTTTATTATCTTTCTGTTGAGTTTCTCATGGGCCGCAGCATGTTCTGCAACATGCTGAACCTTGTTTCCACACAGGAATACCGCGAAGCACTCTCTGAACTCGGCATCAGTCTGGACGATATTCTCAAGGAAGAACCGGAACCCGGCCTGGGCAACGGCGGTCTCGGCCGTCTGGCTGCCTGCTTCCTGGATTCTCTCGCTTCCCTTAACCTGCCGGCCATGGGCTGCACCATCCGCTATGAATACGGCCTGTTCCGTCAGAAGATCGTTGACGGCCAGCAGGTTGAACTCCCTGACTCCTGGCTGGAGAACGGCAACGTCTGGGAAATGCCCGTCATGGAAGATGCCTGCGAAGTGCATTACGGCGGCCATGTGGATGCAGTCAATGAGGACGGCGTGACCAAGTATGTCCATCGCGACTACTACACGGTGGAAGCTGTTCCGTATGACATGCCCATCGTCGGCTACAACACCGAAAACGTCAACGTGCTCCGCACCTGGTCTGCCCGCTCCAAGAAGCGCATTGACCTCTCCTCTTTCGGCCAGGGCAAGTATGCCCAGGCTTCTGAAGAGATCGAGCTTGCAGAAGTCATCTCCAAGGTTCTCTACCCTGAAGACAATCATTATGAAGGAAAGATGCTCCGTCTCAAGCAGCACTATTTCTTCACTTCTGCCACACTGCAGTACATCATCAAGGATTTCAAGAAGCTCCACGGCAATCATTTCGAGCTGTTCCCCGATAAGGTCTGCATTCACATTAACGATACTCATCCGGGTCTCGCCATCCCTGAACTGATGCGCATCCTCATTGATGAGGAAGGCCTCGGCTGGGACGAAGCAGCCGCCATCGTGGAAAAGAGCATTGCCTATACCAACCACACCATCATGGCGGAAGCCCTTGAAAAGTGGCCTGAAGCCATGGTCAAGCAGCAGCTGCCCCGAATCTACATGATTCTGGAAGAAATGAACCGCCGTCTGTGCGCAAGACTCTGGGAAGCTTTCCCCGGACAGTGGGAGCGCATCGGCAAGATGGCCATCATCAGCTATGATCAGGTGCACATGGCCAACCTCTGCGTTGCCATGACGCACTCCGTCAACGGCGTTTCCCAGCTACACGGCGATATCCTCAAGGAAGAAACCTTCCATGACTACAACCTGATCATGCCTGAGAAGTTCAGCGCAATCACCAACGGCATCACGCACCGCCGCTGGCTGATGAGCTGCAACCCCGAGCTGACCAGCCTGATCTGCGAGGCCATCGGCACCAACTGGATCACCGATCCGGAACAGCTCTGTGCCCTGAAGCCCTTCGCTGAGGATAAGGCCTTCCGTGAAAAGTTTGCTGAAATCAAGTTCCACAACAAGCAGCGCCTTGTGAAGATGCTCAAGGAACGCCAGAATGTGGATGTGGATCCGACCTTCATGTTCGATACCCAGGCCAAGCGTCTGCACGAATACAAGCGTCAGATGCTCAACGCCCTGCATATCCTGGTGCTCTACAACCGCATCGTGGCTGATGAGTCCTTCACCATGGAGCCCCGCGTCTTCTTCTTCGGTGCCAAGGCCAGCCCCGGATACTATCGCGCAAAGCAGATCATCCGCTTCATCAACGCGCTCAGCCGCCTGATCGACAATCATCCCCGGGCACGCAAGTTTCTGAAGGTTGTGTTTGTTGAAAACTATGACGTTTCCAGCGCTGAAGTGCTGATCCCTGCGACTGATCTCTCCGAGCAGCTCTCCACCGCCTCCAAGGAAGCCAGCGGTACCGGCAACATGAAGTTCATGATCAACGGTGCTGTCACCATCGGAACCATGGACGGTGCCAATGTGGAAATCGCCGAGCAGGTGGGCATGGACAACATCTACATCTTCGGCATGCGTTCTGATACGGTCCGCGACATGTACCGCGAGCGCACCTACAATCCGATGACCATCTTTGAATCCAACAGCGAGATTCGTCAGGCCATGACCCAGATGATCGATGGCACGCTGTTCCCGAACAATGGTGCTGTGCTTCAGGATCTGTATCATTCCCTGCTCATGGGTGAGTATGGTTCCATGGCCGATCCGTACTTTGTTCTCAAAGACTTCGGCTCCTACTCCATGGCCCAGAGAAGAGTCAATGCCGACTATACCAACAAGGATAAGTGGCTGAAGATGGCCGTCATCAATACCGCCATGGCCGGCTTCTTCTCCTCTGACCGCACCATCCGCGAGTACAACGATAAAATCTGGCATCTTTCTCCCCTTGCTGCCTCGAAATAAACTACAGCCAATCTTATAGGCGCCTGGCACACACTTCCATGGTGCTGCCAGGCACTTTTATATGAATCTGGAAAGTAGATGATGGATTCCCATGATGCTTCACAACTCCCATCTTCCCTTCTTCCGTTCGCCTGCTGGACCGGTTGCAGCCGGATCAACGGTGGTCATTCGGTTTCTTTCCGATGAAGCCGTCTCCGTTGTCCTGCGCACCTGGATTCATGATGAACGCGCCTATCCCATGCTGCGGGATGGCGACACCTGGTCCTACGAGCTGACCCTTCCCGACGAGACCGGACTTCTCTGGTACGACTTTATCGCCTATCTTCCGGACGGAAAGATCATCAAGTACGGTGCTCCGACAGACGGACTGGGCGGAGAAGGCGAAATTCACAGGGACGGACTGCATTCTTTTCAGATCACCATCTACAACGAGTCATTTCATACACCTTCCTTCATGCACGGCGCCACGATTTATCAGATTTTCCCGGACCGCTTCCGCAAGGCACCCACAAAGGCCGTGGACAAGCGTGACAACCGGAAATACCGGCAATGGGACGAGGATCTGATGATCAAGCCGGATCCCAAGTGCATGGACAACTGTGTCAATAATTTCTACGGCGGCACACTGACCGGCATCACGGAAAAGCTGGATTATCTGCATGATCTCGGCGTGGAAATCCTGTACCTGAATCCCATCTTTGAAGCCTACTCCAACCATCGGTATGACACGGGCGATTACACGAAAATCGATCCGCTTCTCGGCACCATGGAAGAGTTTGAGGAGCTGTGCCACAAAGCCCATGAGCTGGGCATGCATGTCATGCTCGACGGTGTATTCTCCCATACAGGCGAGGACAGCATCTACTTCAATGACTATGGTCATTATCCGGAGAAAGGCGCCTCACAGGGAACAGATTCAAAATACTACGACTGGTATACCTTTGAACACTTCCCGGACAAGTATCGCTGCTGGTGGGGATTCAAAAACCTTCCTGAAGTGCGCAAGGACAACCCTGAATATCAGCACTTCATGTTCAATGATCAGGACGGCATTGTGCCCACGTGGATCCGCCGCGGTGCCTGCGGCTGGCGTCTGGACGTAGCCGATGAGCTCCCCATGGATTTCCTCCGCAAGCTTCGGCAGGCGGCCAAGAAAGCCAAGCGCGACGCGGTCGTGCTCGGTGAAGTCTGGGAGGACGCCAGCAATAAAGTGGCCTACGGCGAAATGCGCTGCTACTGCACCGGGGACACGCTGGACTCGGTTATGAATTATCCGCTCCGGACAGCCATCCTTGATTTTGTCTCCGGAAAGGTACCTGCTGAGCAGCTGGTCCGCGTTGTGCGCCACCAGGCCGAGGTCTATCCTGTCCAGTTCCTGTATTCCCTGATGAATCTGCTGGGCAGCCATGACCGCTCCCGTGCCCTCAATGCCCTGATCGGCAAGGAAGGCGAAGGCATGACCAAGGCTGAGCAGCGCGCCATGCGTTTTACGCCCGATGAATATGCCCTGGCTGCCAGGAGATACCGCACCTGTCTGGATATCCTCTGCGCACTCCCCGGCTGCCCGACGGTGTACTATGGTGATGAAGCCGGCCTGACCGGTACGCCTGATCCGTTCTGCCGCAGACCCTATCCCTGGGGACATGAGGATACGGAACTGCAGAAGTATGTGTCGGCGCGCCTCAATCACCGCAGACGGTCGCATGTGCTGCGTTATGGCAAGTGCGAAATCGAAGCGGTGGATGACGACACGGTCCGGATCCGCAGATACTTTGACGGCCATGACGCACTCGGCCGCAAAGCGCCTGCCAACACCGAGGAAATCTTCACTATTCATCGATAAATTATCAAAGGCCTGCACCGTGTGGTGCAGGCCTTTTCTCACGCCTTCATGGAGATTCTCAGGAGGGGGATCACACTCCCCCGCTTCTCCCCGGCGCCATCCTTCGCAACGTAAAAAAGGCTGTTTCCAGCCTTTTTTTACGTTGCTTCTTTTCGTTTGGGTTTTGTGAAATGCACGACCTGCACGCCGACCTCATAAAGCACATACATCGGGATGCCCAGCATAATCTGCGAGACAATGTCGGGAGGCGTCAGGATCGCAGCGAGCACGAAGATTCCGAAAAACACATATTTCCTGCCCTTGGCCAGCTGTTCATATTTCACCCAGCCCATATGCGCTGCAATATACAAAGCCACCGGCAGTTCAAACACAATGCCGAACGGAAGCAGGAAGGAAAAGAGAAAGTTGACATACTTGTCAATGGAAAGCATCGGCGTCGCCAGATTCTCGCCCGCCACCAGGAAGAAATCAATGGCGAGATTGTAGACATACCGGTAGCAGAACACGATGCCGAGCAGGAAAAGGAACAGTGCCAGAATGAACAGTCCCCTGACCAGCCGGATTTCGTTCTCATACAGTGCCGGCTTCAGGAAGCGCCACAGCCGCCACACAATGAATGGGCTGGCCAGGACAATGCCGATCACCAGCGATACCTTGAACTGCGTCGTCAGCGCCTCAGAAACCGCCGTATAGATGATCGTAATGCCGCGTCCCTCAATGGGATGGATAATGAAATCCATGACCATGGGACAGAGAAGATAGAATCCGGCCACAAAGCCGATCACAATGGCGATTGCACAGAAAATCAGGAGTTTGCGCAGCTCCAGAAGATGAACCATCAGCGTACTGGTCTTGGATTCGACCTCAAGATCATGCTGACTGGATGCATGTAAATCATTCTTTGCCATGGAAAACCTCTAAATGAAAGGCACCCTTTGCAGGGTTCCTTCTCATTCTTTCTTGTCTTCCTTCTTTTCCTCTTTTGCGCTCTCTTCGGGATCCTTGACTTCCTTCTTGAATTCGCGGATGCTCGTGCCCAGAGCCTTGCCGACACCGGCGAGCTTTCCGCCGCCAAAAATCACAAGGGCAAGTACCAGAATCAGGATAATCTCAGTTGTTCCCAGTCTCATAGAAAAGCCTCCTACGCTCTCAATGTTTTTTGTCTCTTTGCCTCAGCTGACTTTCCCTGACGGCTTCAGAGAATCTTTGATTTCCTTTTTGGTTTCCCGCATCTCAGCGGATATATCCGCCTCTTTCCGGACGCTCCTGAGTTCATCATTCAGGTCCTTCTGCGTCGCTTTCAGGTCCTCCCGGATATCGGCTTCCTTCATGGTCTTCTCCAGATCCCGTCTGGTTTCGTCGAGTTCTGCTTCGACCTCGTCAAAGCCGGTTTCCGTCTTGATTTCCTTGATAATGGTCCGAGCCCTGCGGACAAGCCGCCCGAGAAATCTTGCAATCTTCGGCAGATCCCTTGGCCCAACCACAATAAAAGCAATCAACAGAATCAGAATTAGCTCCGTTGCCCCAATGTTGAACATGGAATGCCCTCCCGTGCGTGGTGAAAGCATTATAGCTCCACGCCCGGTCTTTGTAAAGTCGACCTGCCTGTACCTTTACGGCATCTTTCCGGCAGACGATGCACGCATTACTTGCCGAGATTACCCAAGAGACCATTCATCAGTCCCTGAACGATGTTTTCTGTGACAGAAGACGCAGCATCGCCCAGCGAGCCTGAAGTCCCCGCGCCAAGGATGGTGTCCAGGATGGAATTGCTCTCGCCGCTGAGGACCTTCATGGCCGCCTTCTTGGTCTGGCTGTCCGCTTTCCGGTAGGCTTCCACGAGCTTTTTCTCCGCAGCCGTCAGTTTGACGCTTGTCGAAGCGGTCTTTGCAGCAGTGGGCTTGGCTGTGCTTCCGGTTTTCGCGGATGCGGCCGGCTTTTTTGCCGATGCAGAAGCGGTCTTTCCGGTTTTGGAGGCCTCAATCAGAGAGGTCTGCGTGACACCGGTGATTTTTGCGATCTTCTTCAGCACGTCCTGTGTGGGCACCAGCTCGCCCCGTTCCATTCTGGAAATATCATTGGCTGAAACACCGGCAATTTTGGCTGCCAGCTTTTCCTGTGTCAGGTTTGCACCCGTCCTGGCTTCCTTGATCAGAGCGCCAAGCTTTTTGTTTGCGGCCATGTCCAATTCCCCTTTCAAATGCATTATTTCGCGCCTGCACGGCGCATTTCAAACAGCCGGATCATCATGGCTTCCAAAGCGCCTTCCTGATTCAGCTGTCCGGATTTAATACGGAACTCCGTATCAATGCACAGTTTCACCGATTCTCTGACCTGTTTCGGTGTCAGCTGCCGGAGCTGCTGGAGATATTTATTGATCACGAAAGACTTCATGCCGAGAAGGACCGTCATTTCGTTCATACTCTTCTTTTCATACCGCATAATGCTGACATGCTGCAGCATTCTGTACTGCCTTTCAAGCATCGCAAGAATGCCGATCCGGCTCTCGCCGGCCGCCAGCATATCGCGCATCAGCGCAAACGCACGGCTTTCCTGGTTATCCATCACGGCATTGACAATTTCAAAGGCAGCATACTCGGAAGAGCGTGTGGTGACAGCCTGGATATCCTCCATGGTGATCTCCGGCGCCTCCCCGCTGTGTCCAACCAGCTTCCCGATTTCTCCCATCAGCAAGGTCGCATCGGAACCGGCCACAAAGACAAGCTGCGAGGCCACCTGCTGACTGCAGTTCTTCCCCGCTTCTTTGAACTGTGCGCAGATCCATGCGTTCAGCTCATTCTCGTCCATCGCAGAAAACGTCACGTACGCGCCGCTTTTGGCAATCTGCTTTACGAGGCCCTTGCGTGCATCCACTTTTCCATGACAGTAGAAAACAAGAACGCAGAACGGCGGGAGATGGACAAGGTAATCCTTGAGTTTGTCGTCCGCCTCGGACCGTCCCGTGAGATACGGCGCATCCGGAACCACAACGATGCGTTTTTCACTCATGAATGGAATCGTCTCGCACGCTGCGATCAGTTCATTCGCCGAAGGGTTTTCCAGGGTTGTGGAGTTCAGTTCTTCCATGCCGCCTTCACAGACGATGCGGATCATGTCGCTGAGTGCTCTCTGTTTCAGATACTCCTCCGTCCCATCAAACAGATAGACTCCGCCAACATGCCGTCCCTGAATCTGTTTTTCAAGTTCCCTTCTCTCCATGGTTTATCCTTCATCCCCGATCCGGCAGCACATGCCTGTCTGAGCCAGCTCGGAAGCCGGGAACGCCTGACGTGCCTGACTGAGCAGAGTGCCTTTATCCAGGAAAGGATTCAGGTGCGTAATCACAAGCCGTCCAACCCCTGCATCGCGCGCAAGTTCTGCGCACTGCTTTGCAGACAGATGCGGCTTGCCGCTGCCCCATGTCTCCTCTGTAAACAGACCGTCCGCGAGCAGCAGGTCCGCTCCCTGTGCAAAGGGAAGAAGCTGATCATGAAGATTGGTATCGCCTGTATAGCACAGTGTGTGCTGCCCGTCACAGATACGGAGCATGACAGCCGGCACCGGATGGACCGCTTTGAAAACCTTCACCTGGAGTCCGCCGATCTCGAAGCAGTCCCCGGGCGCTGCCGTTTCCAGATCTACCTGCGGATCCTTTTCAAGGATCGCACGAATCGGTGAGGCTGCATCGGCCGGTCCGATCACGCGCAGTCTTTTTCCGGTTGCCTGCAGGCGGTACAGCAGGGGCAGAACATCCGAGCAGTGATCATAATGCCAGTGCGTGAAAAACAGCACATCAAGGTCTGCAGGCTCCATCAGTCCTGTCAGGCGCTGCAGTGTGCCGCTTCCCAGGTCCATGCAGATCTTTGTGTGCCCTGATACAAGAAGATATCCGCTTGTGGCTCCGTCCGGCTCCGGAAAAGGGCCGTTCATCCCCAGCACATACAGTTTCATCATTTGATTCTCCTCAGCTTGATTTGCAGGGCATTGGAGATGCCCATACAATACACAAATCAATGATACATTCGAAGAATATAAAAGTCAATCACGGCAGGAACAGGCAGATGCTGTACTTTCCTTTGCTCCACAGGCTTTCTCCCCCATCCGCGCAGCGCATGCATGAATGCAAAAGATAAGGGAGGACAGAATCCTCTGTCCCCCCAGGAAACCGTGATCGGTCAATCCTCTAAGTTATGCAATTGTCCAGCTGTCTTATTGTCTCGATAGACATCACCCCTTTTGAACTGGGGAACCGGTGCGTTATGCCTCGGGCTCGAGTAATCCCAGACCGCCGTCCTTTCTCTGGTACAGCACATTGATGCGTTCCGTTTCGATGTTTACAAAAGCAAAGAAGCTGTGTTCCAGTAACTCCATCTGAATCGCCGCGTCTTCCACTGACATCGGTCGTACCGGGAATGTCTTGCGGCGCACTACTTCGAGAACACCTTCCGTTTCGTCTTCTTCGATAAATTCCGGTTCTGCTGCGAACGCATCATCACGCAGTCTCTTGCTCAGCTTGGTACGGTGACGATGGATCTGCCTTTCCATCTTTGTGAGTGCATCATCAATCGCTGCGAACAGATTCCCCTCTGCGGCGCTCTCGGAGCGCAGGATCACATTGTTTCCCATAGGAACTGTGATTTCTACTATACGGAGATCATTCTTGTCTTTGCGCATTTTGATCTGCATCTCGGTATCCGGCAGAAGATATTTGCTCATCCTTGTCGTCTTCCGCTCTATGCGCTGCGTGATACCTGGGGTAACAGCCATGTTTCTGGCCTGAATCGTCAGTTTCATACTCTAGCTCCTTTCGGCATGAACGCTCATGCGAAGGCAGCTGTTAAATGGATTGCTGCCTCCGCGTCATTAAGTGTGCCATCGGAAGCATCCCCTTTCTTTTTAACGCAACCTTGGGATTCTCTCTTTTTCCTTCTCCCTTGGTTTGTACTGTATGTATTCGTCATCACTCCTGTGATTCCTGCATGTTTTTGAAAATAATTGTTCAATTCGGACATTTTTCTCCCCTTGGCGACAAATCGTTGTCCGCCATGGGTTTCAGGGACCCTGTCCTGCTTCCGGCTGATTTCTCCTCGATCTTTTCCCCCTGCCGTCTTCTTTTTCATGCGCAGAAGAAAAAAGAACCGCTGCCTGGCAAAGCAGTCAGCGGTCCGGATAGACGAAGCAGCCGTCTCTCAGTATTCAATTTCAAACGGCAGGAGATCCAGGACATCACGCTGAAGGTCCACACCCGGATACAGTTCCAGCAGCTTCAGTCCGCGCGGTGTGAGAATAAACACGCAGCGCTCTGTAATATACAGGACTTTCTGCCCGTTGGCGACAGCATTCTTGGCCGAGAAACTGACCGAGCGCACCTTGTCAACAAACTTCGGAACCGTCCCGTTCTCCTCCACCAGCACGCCCTCTTCGGCGAGCGACACCTTGAGGCCCTTGGTATTAAACGTCATGCAGAAGACAACCGTCGGTGTTTTGGCTGTGATATTCGCAAACCCGCCGATGCCCGCATACGCGCCGGGGCCACGGTGCGCATTGACATTGCCGTAGCGGTCCACCTCGAGCGCACCCATAAAGCAGATGTCCAGTCCCCCGCTGTTGTACAGGTCAAACTGGTTGGACATATCATAGACAGAGGCCGCGCCGATCATTGCGCCAAAGACCTTGCCGGATGCCGGGAAACCGCCGATGCCGCCGGACTCCACGGTCAGGGTGATATGATCCAGCATGCCGTTCTGCTTGGCATAATGGGAGATCAGTTCAGGGATGCCGATCCCGATATTGACAATATCTTCCGTATGCAGTTCCCGTGCAGCCCGCTCCGCAATGATATGGCTGGCCGTGGTCTGCTGACGGTGGCCGGAGGTGACGGCTTCCAGTTTTTCCGTCCATTCAAGCCATTCTTCGTAGCGGATTTCAAAGCTGCCTGTCAGCGCCTTGAAGGCATCTTCCTTCTTCTCCGGCTCCTGAACAACAATCGCATCCACAAGGCATCCGGGAATAATGGCATTTCTCGGGCGGGACGGTTCGTCCACAATCCGGTCGACCTGCACAATCACGATGCCCTTGTTGCTCTTGGCGGCCTGACAGATGGAAAGAGCGTCGCCGGACATGTACATATCATCGAAGGAAATGTTGCCCTTCCGGTCCGCCGCAGTGCCCTTGATCATGGTGACGGTGATCTTGGGAAGCTTGTAATAGAGGTATTCTTCCCCGTCCACCTGTACATATTTGACAAACGAGCTGTCCGTGGAAATCTGGTTGATGCCCGGGCCTTCCTGGCGCGGATCCACAAACAGATTCAGGCCCACTTTGGAGAGCGCACCCGGAAGTCCGCCCGCCTGTGCCCGAATGGCGTGGGAGATGCATCCCAGAGGCAGGTTATAGGCTTCAAAACGGTTTTCCAGAATGATCTTCTTCGTGCTGAGCATCGCTCCGAAGTGACCGCAGATCAGACGGTCCACAGCGCCTTCGCGAATATACCCTTCCGCGTTGCGGTTCTCATCCCAGACACCGAATCCGGCGCTGGAAATGATGGTCAGATGTTTCGGGGAGTGCGTGTCCTGATAGCGTCTGTACAGCGCTTCATGGAGCTCAACCGGGCTTTCAATTCCGACAAAGGAATTGACACAGATACAGTCGCCGTCCCGTATAAGGCTGATGGCCTCATCTGCTGACATTATGCGAAACATGTTCTACCACCTTTCGGTTTATCATGGTTACAGACAGAATTCCGCAACTGTCAGCAGCGCCATATAATCGTCTGTATCAAATCCAACCGTATTGTCCTCAAGCAGTCTGCACCCCGGGAAATACGAGAACTTCACAGCATTCTTCTGCTCTTTGTAGGTCATGCGCAGCTCAAAATGCTCGGGAAGCTGAATGCAGCCTTTGCTGAGATCCTGCCTGAGCGCAGCTTCGCTCTCTTCCCGGATCAGCCGCTGGGCCTTCAGCGGAGAAAGACAACGCGTAGAGCCGCCCCAGCCGCTCTTCACCGCCACCGTTTTCAGCAGCGGATGGAGGGCAGCGCTGTCATCAATCAGTGCCTGGTCGCCGGCGAGAAACACGGTCGGCACGCCTTTCATGGCACAGGCCCAGGAGTACAGCAGGAATTCCGAGCACGGAAGACCGTTCAGCGTCACTTTCGTCGTCTTTGTGGACATGGTATGGGAAAGCGGATTGCCGTAGCGTCCCGCGGCCGCATGCCAGCCGACAAACATCGCTGCATCGAAGGATTCATCGATCCCCTCCACCATGGACAGCGGACTTCCGCTCCAGCCGCGGATCAGTTCCACGCACTCGGGCATTTCGTTGGGATCAATATTGATGCCAAAATCATGGGCATCATTGACCACGATTTCATCAGCACCGGCAGCAACCGCTCCGCCGACTGCAGCACGGACCTCACGTGTCATTTCCAGCGCGGCGCGGGCATAGACGCCCTCTTTGAGCTCTGTTTCATCCCAGTAGGTCGTAAATGCAGTTCCTTCAATATCAGCACTGATAAAGATCTTCATCGGCTCACCCTCCCGAAGAACAGAAATACGCAGCAAAAATGCACTCCCAAAATGAGAGTGCATCGATTGTATCATTTTATGCTGCTGTCTGCCACGTTTTTCACGGCTGTTTTCAATGTTTTTTTCAGGTACTTGGAAGCGGCCGGTTGCACTGACGGGTTATCCCAGTACAACCTGGACCTTTGCCGTCGTGCCGGCAGGCAGGACCGGCAGAATGTTGCCTTCGATTTCTTTGCCGTCGAGCGTCACCTTGGCAACGCCTCTGCACACATGATTGGGATTGCAGATTTCAATCTCATAGCGGGCTCCGCGGAAGGAGCGGCTGACTTTGTAGCCGTCCCAGGTATGCGGAATGCACGGATCAATCTTCAGGCCTTCCCAATCCGGCTTCACGCCGAGGATCCACTGGGAAATTACATGGAAGTTCCACGCCGCGGTTCCGGTCAGCCAGCTGTTTTTCGCCTGTCCGAAGTTCTTGGCATCCCGGCCTGCGATCATCTGACTGTATACATAGGGCTCCATCTTGTGCAGGTCGGAAATCTCCTCGCGGTAGGCCGGAGCAATCCTGCTGTAGAGAGAGAATGCACGGTCGCCGTGGCCGAGAACCGTCTCAGCCGCGATAATCCACGGGTTATTGTGGCAGAACACGGCTGCGTTCTCCTTGTATCCCATGGGATAGCTGCTGACTTCGCCGAGTTCCTTGTGATACTCGGTGTAGGCCGGCTGCAGAAGCATGATGCCATGTTCTGTTTCAAGATAGCGTCCGACGCTTTCCAGCGCCTTTTCTGCTTTGCCGTCTTCCACACCGATGCCGGCCATGACGCAGTAGCCCTGGGACTCAATAAAGATCTTGCCTTCCTTGTTCTCATGGCTGCCGACCTTGTTGCCCATGGCATCGTAGGCACGGACAAACCACTCGCCGTCCCATCCATCCTTGAGCACGGCCTCGCGCATCGCATCAATGGCCTTCTGCTGTGCATCCGCCTGTTCATTTCTGCCCAGGCAGCGCTCAATCGCCACCAGTTCAGGACCGATAGCAACAAACATGCCGGCAATCAGGACGGACTCAGCCACCCGCTCATCCGGACCGTTGGGATTGCTGTAGGTCTGGAAGCTCTCATCCGGCGTTTCAGAATAGCAGTTCAGGTTCAGGCAGTCATTCCAGTCTGCGCGGCCGATCAGCGGAAGCCCGTGCGGTCCACGGTTGTTCTGTACATGGCCGAAGGAGACTTCCAGATGTTCAAGCAGTGTGCCGCAGTCCTCGGGATTGCAGTCATACGGAGTGGGTTCCTGAAGAATGCCGAAATCCCCGGTCTCCTTAATGTAGGCAGCTGTGCCGGCAATCAGCCAGAGCGGGTCATCCCCAAAGCCGCCGCCGATTTCATTGTTGCCCTTCTTGGTCAGCGGCTGATACTGGTGATAGCACCCGCCGTCGCGGAACTGCGTTGCGGCAATATCCAGAATCCGCTCCCTGGCTCTTTCCGGGATCTGATGGACAAATCCCAGAAGATCCTGGGAAGAATCTCTGAAGCCCATGCCGCGGCCGATGCCGCTCTCAAACATGGAGGTGGACCGGCTCATGTTGAAGGTGATCATGCACTGATAAGGATTCCAGATATTGACCATGCGGGAGAGTTTTTCATCCTTCGTCTCCAGCTCATACTGTCCGAACAGGGCATCCCAGTGTGCATGCAGTTTCTGGAACGCTTCCTCGATCTGTTCATCGGTGTGCAGGCGGGCAAGGATTTCCTTCGCAGGCTTTTTGTTGATGACGCCCGGTGCGACGAACTTTTCTTCCTGAGGCAGTTCGCAGTATCCCAGCACAAAATTGAAGGTCTTCTTTTCGCCGGGAGCGAGATGCACACAAATCTGATGGGAAGCCATCGGCTGCCAGCCGGAAGCCACAGAATTGCCCATCTTTCCGGTCAGCACACTCTGTGGAGCATCAAAGCCGTTGTACAGTCCGAGGAATGTCTCCATGTCGGTATCAAAGCCGTCCACGGGCACATTGACTCCATAGAATGCATAGTGATTGCGGCGTTCACGGTATTCCGTCTTGTGATAAATCACGCCGTCTTCCACTTCGACTTCGCCGGTTGAGAAGTTTCTCTGGAAATTCAGCATGTCATCCTGAGCATTCCACAGACAGAATTCGACAAAGCTGGTGAGAATCAGGTCTTTGTCTGCTTTTCCTTCGTTGCTCAGTGTCACCTGATGCACTTCAGCGTTTTCTCCGAGAGGCACAAAGAAGCGCACTTCACAGGCTACGCCATTCTTTTCACCCCGGATCACCGTGTATCCCATGCCGTGACGGCAGCTGTAGCTGTCCAGTTCGGTTTTCACCGGTTTCCAGCCGGGGTTCCACACGGTATCCCCGTCCTTGATGTAGAAATATCTGCCGCCGTTATCCACGGGCATATTGTTGTAGCGGTAACGGGTAATGCGGCGCAGGCGGGCATCCCTGTAAAAACAGTAGCCGCCTGCCGTATTGCTGATCAGGCCAAAAAACTTTTCGCAACCAAGATAATTGATCCACGGATACGGCGTACGCGGAGTGTCAATCACATACTCGCGAGCGGCATCATCAAAGCGGCCATACTTCATGTTCTATTGCCTCCAAAACAGAATGGATTTTTCCTTTCAGACAGTATATCACAACCCGTGTCCTGATGAAATAGTCCTTTTTGTTCCGGCTCAAATCCCGCACTTGCATCGTTACTATTCACAGTCTAAAAAAGCATGCACAAGCATGAAGGGCATTATCAA
>R21__coassemble_232_pt1 | contig 47483 bp, 35 predicted proteins | sample R21__metabat2_high_PE_034 | metagenome-assembled genome bin R21 | reverse complement strand
GGTGGAGATGCACCCTTGTCCACAGTTTTAGCGAGCATCGGATTTTGCCCCACAAAATCCAAAATACAATAGAAGGTAATGCCTTTCGCCCTGTCATTGCGAGGAGCGAAGCGACGCGGCAATCCGTATTCCCCGGCTGGAAAGATTTGGAGAACGGATTCCTACGTCACCAGTGTGCGCACTGGTTCCTCGGAATGACAGGGCTACTCATAGCCTGCAGAATCATATTTGAGGCAGTTACTTAGCCCATAATACCCACCCAAACAAAAAGCCGGGGCACCTTCCTTGCGGAGGGTGCCCCGAATCACGCCGGTTTTTTGAGGTGTGCCCTGAAACGGGCACTCAGAGATTACTGATGCACACGGACACCGATGACGGCTTTTTCACCGTTGATATCCCATTCAGAGGTGGTAAAGCTTTCATCTGCTTCGCCGCGCTCAAGGGACAGGGCCAGTGTAGCCTTGGTGATCATGTCACGGCCGGTTTCCACAGCACTGGCGAGTCTGTCGGTGGAAGAGAAGACGATGTCGATGCGGTCGGTCACGTCAAAGTCGGCATCGCGGCGCATGGTCTGCACCTTGGAGATGACTTCACGTGCATAGCCTTCATTGATCAGGTCTTCCGTCAGGTTGGTATCCAGAACGACGGTCACGCCGTGATCCTGCTGTGCCATGAAGCCCGGCTTCTGCATGGGCTTGGTCAGCACGTCGGATTCTTCCAGAACAACCTCTGTTCCGTCGAGCTCAAAGGTGACCTTTTCGCCGCGGGCGAAGGTGTCGACAACGTCGTTGCCGTCCATTTCCGCGAGGGCTTTGCCGATGCGGCCGAGGAGCTTGCCGTACTTCGGACCCAGGGTACGCATCTGCGGCTTGAGCTCATAGGTCGTGAAGGCACGTGCGTCATCGGTGAAGATGACTTCCTTGACGTTGAGTTCGTCTTCGCAGAGAACCTGATAGGCTTCAGAGAAGGCAGCACCCTTGACATACATGCGGGAGAGCGGCTGACGCACCTTAAGGGATGCGAGGTTGCGGGAAGCGCGTCCGAGCTGGACGACTTCGAGGAGAGCCTGCATCTGCTCTTCGCATTCGGTGTCGATTCTGCTCTTGTCCGCAGTGGGGAAGTCGCAGAGATGCACGGATTCCGGCACGTTGGGCACATTGTTGACCACAAGGTTCTGATAGATCTCTTCACTCATGAACGGGATGAAGGGTGCAGCAACCTTGGCCAGGGTGACCAGCACGTGATAGAGCGTAGCGAAGGCGGCTTCCTTGTCGCCGGCCATGCCCTTGCCCCAGAAGCGCTCACGGCCGCGGCGAACATACCAGTTGGAGAGATCATCCACGAAGGCGGCGATGGCATTGGCGGGCTCGGTGACACGGAAAGCGGAGAGGTCCTCATCCACACGGGCAATCAGGGAATTCAGGCGGGAGAGGATCCAGCGGTCCATCAGGGTCAGCTCGGTCTTTTCCAGGGGATGAGCCTGCGGATCGAAACCGTCGATCTGGGCATACATGGCAAAGAACGCGTAGACGTTCTGCAGGGTTGCCAGGAAACGGCAGGGGCCTTCCTGAACCGCCTTTTCAGAAAAGCGGGTCGGGAGCCACGGAGCGGAGGTGGTGTAGAAATACCAGCGAAGGGCGTCTGCACCATACTTGTCGAGCATGACAAAGGGATCGACGACATTGCCCAGATGCTTGCTCATCTTGCGGCCGTCCGCATCCTGCACATGGCCCATGACGATGACATTGCGGAAAGGTGCCTGATCGAAGAGGCAGGTGGAGATGGCTTCCAGCGTGTAGAACCATCCACGGGTCTGGTCGATGGCTTCGGAAATGAAGTCACCGGGGAAGTTGCTCTCGAAGATTTCCTTGTTTTCGAAGGGATAGTGCCACTGGGCGAAGGGCATGGAGCCGGAATCGTACCAGCAGTCGATGACTTCCTTCACGCGGTGCATGTTTCCGCCGCACTTCGGGCAGCGCAGCTCAACCGCATCGATGAAAGGACGGTGGAGCTCGATGTCCGCGCCGGGATCTTCCACAGCCATCTCACGGAGCTCAGCGATGGAGCCGACGACATGGGTTTCACCGCAGCTGCAGCGCCATACGGGCAGGGGTGTTCCCCAGTAGCGTTCACGGGACAGACCCCAGTCGATGACGTTCTCAAGGAAGTTGCCCATACGGCCGTCCTTGATATTGTCAGGGATCCAGTTGATGGTCTGGTTGTTGCGGACCAGGCTGTCGCGCACAGCTGTCATGCGGATGAACCAGGTCGGTCTTGCGTAATACAGAAGGGGTGTATCGCAGCGCCAGCAGAAGGGATAATCATGCGCGAACGGGAGTGCTGCAAAGAGCAGTCCGCGCTCCTTCAGGTCATCCAGCACCAGCTTGTCGGCATCCTTGACGAACACGCCCGGCCACTTGGTTTCCTTGGTCATGCAGCCGCGGTCATCGACCAGGCAGACAAAGGGAAGATCATTGGCGCGGCAGACACGGTTGTCGTCCTCACCGAAAGCAGGAGCGATATGAACAATGCCGGTGCCGTCATCCATGGTGACATAATCATCGCAGACGACAAACCAGGCCTTCTTGTCAGGCTGGACAAAGGAATACAGAGGCACGTATTCCATGCCGCGCAGATCAGTGCCGGTCATCTCTTCGAGAATTTCGACTTCCTGATCCGGGAAAACGGAAGGAATGAGTGCTTTGCCCATGATGAAGGTTTCATCCCCGACGCGGAACCTGGCATAGGTATCGCGGGGATTCACGCACAGGGCAAGGTTGCTCGGGAGCGTCCAGGGCGTGGTTGTCCAGGCCAGCAGATAGGTCTTTTCCTCACCGCGCACCTGGAAACGTGCGATGGCAGAGGTCTCCTTGACGTTCTTATAGCCCTGGGCCACTTCGTGGCTGGAGAGGGCAGTTCCGCAGCGCGGGCAGTAGGGAACCACTTTGTGGCCCTGATAGAGCATGCCCTTGTCGTAGATCTGCTTGAGGGACCACCATTCGGATTCGATGTAATTGTTGTCGTAGGTGACATAGGGATGTTCCATGTCGACCCAGTAACCGACCTGGTCGGACATCTTCTCCCATTCGTGCAGATACTTCCACACACTTTCCTTGCACTTGCCGATGAAGGGCTCGATGCCGTAGGCTTCGATCTGCTGCTTGCCGTCAAGACCAAGGATTTTCTCCACTTCAAGTTCGACCGGCAGACCGTGGGTATCCCAGCCGGCCTTGCGGGTGACGGACTTGCCCTTCATGGACTGATAGCGGGGGAAGAGATCCTTGATGACGCGGGTCTCGATGTGACCGATGTGCGGTTTGCCGTTGGCGGTGGGTGGGCCGTCAAAGAAGGTGAAATGTTCCTTGCTGTCCTGATGGTTGGCAAAGGACTTGTGGACAATATCCTTTTCCTTCCAGAGCTTGACGATCTGACCTTCGCGCTCGACGAACTTCATGTCAGTTGCCACTTTGCTGTACATAGGTGCGCCTCCTGTTCTGTTTCCTGGGCACATAAAAACGTCCCAGGTATTGCCTGGGACGGAATTGATTCCGCGGTACCACCCAAGTTGACAGCGTCCGCTGTCCTCTCGTTGCAGGGAAACCTGCGCGCTCTGTATCGGGAGCACCCGGACCGATCTACCCTTGTTCGATCAGCCGCACTCCGGGGTGATTCATACAGGCGTTCCACCGCCGGGCTTTCACTGTCCCCGGCTCGCTGATGCTTCCGGCCTGTACCGTCCCCATCGCTGTGCATACATGGCATCATACCACGGTTTTTCAAAAAAGCAAGATCAGATTGACAGAAAACATAAACGGAGTAAAATACTCATGACATAAAGAAAGTGATAGCAGTGAACTATCACTTTGTTAACCCTGGATGATTCGAATAAACAAACGGTCTGGTTTTTAGAAACCGGATCTTTTCTATGGAGTGTTTGAGATGACCAGCGCAGAGTACATACAGAATTTCCGGGAGCAGTATCACCTGTCCCGCAATCAGCTTGCCTTCTATACCGGCTGTTCGGCCAACCTTGTGGCCAGGCTGGAAAACGGGGCAGAACCGAGCAGGGAATGGTGGGACAGCTTCCGGGATGTGTATGCAAGATATGATGCACAGGAAGCCATGCAGGAAGAGGCCTTCGATTTCACCAATGAAGTGGAAATGCTGGTGGAAGAGGAGGAACGAAGAAACCTGCGGGAGCGCGCTGAAGCGGCGGGAGAGAAAGAAGAAGCCCCTGCACTGCAGGCGGATGATCCCGCACGGAGCGTGCGGGAGGCGCGCAGACGCCACGGCCTGTCATCGAGCGAACTGGCAGAACTGCTGGGTGTCAGCCGGAGCCGCGTATCTCAGATGGAACACGGAAAGATCAGCGGAGAACAGGCGGCGTCCATTCTGGCAATGATCGAAAGAACCTGCGGAAAGCAGGAAGAAATCCTGCCCGGGTAAACCGGGCAGGATTTTTATGTTTCATCGATTGTGCATCCGCCGATGAATTCGCGAAGCAGCGAGAGCGGCGGAATCTCATTGAGGATGGAGGGATCAATCTCAGGAATGTAATACAGAATCTTCCGGAGGTGCATGGCGAGGAGATAGCCTTCGGCAGAAGGCTGAACCTTGCGCAGCTTTTCCCTTGCGTAGTAGGCAAGGACCGGGAGCTCATAGTGGAGCGCTGTATTGAAAATGGTGTCGGCTTTTTCCTGGAACGGGAAAATCCAGGTGTCTTCACCGCGCCGCACACTGGGCCACATGCCCAGTGTTTCTTCCGGCGGTACACCGCGGAACTGCTGGTCACGGACAAGGCGCCTGAGCAGGCGGACATCGGTGGTCCGGATCCGGTTGTGGTCGTCCAGATTCAGACAGGTGAGCGCCGACACAAAGACACGGTAGATTTCAGCGTCATCAACGCCTTCGGTGAGCATTGGATTGAGCGCATGAATGCCTTCAAAAATCAGAATATCGGACGGGCCGAGCTTGAGAGGAATGCCTTCGCTTTCCCTTCTCTGGGTCTTAAAGTTGAACACGGGAAGCTCGACCTGTTTGCCTTCCAGCAGTTCAGCCATCTGCTGCTTGATGAGGGGCACATCGAGCGCGCGGATATGCTCGAGGTCATAGGTGCCGTCCGGCTCCTTGGGCACAAGATAGCGGTCGAGATAATAATTGTCCAGACTGATCCGGTACGCTCTGTGTCCATGCACCCGGAGCTGAATGGCGAGCCGTCCGGCAAAGGTGGTTTTTCCTGAGGACGAGGGTCCGGCCACCAGGACAATGTGCTTTCTCTTTTCAACAATCTGGCGGGCTGTATCCACCATCGCCTGGTCATGCAGGGCCTCATTGACGCGGATAAACTCGCGCATCTCATGGTTGTCGATCAGACGCCGGAGGTCGGAGACATTGCTGACGCCGAGAATGCGGCACCACGCTTCGCTCTGGGAGAACACGGCGAGGTGCTTGGGACGGTCAAAATAGGCAGCCGGCTTGTCCGGGCGTTTTTCGTTGGGCAGAAGAATGACGAAGCCTTCCCCGAGCAGAAGCAGGTGGAAGATGGGCGTCCACGAGGTGGAAGGTGCCATGACACCGTGAAAATACTCATGATAGCCGTCGCAGCAGTACATGCGGATCACCGGCGCCTTCCTGTGGCGGAGCAGTTCCAGCTTATCCGTTTCACCGCGCTCCGCATAATAGGCCATGACCTGTGCCTGGGGCCAGAACGACGGTTCAAAGGGAAGATCCTTGCGGGTGATTTCCCGCATCCGTGCCTCAATCGCCTCAACATCTTCATTGGTCAGAACTTTGCCGGGAAGAAGGACAAAGATGCCGCCGGGAACAGAATGCTCAATGCGAACCCGCTGTCCGGGAAACAGATCGCGGATGGCCATCAGCATGACAAAACGCAGGGAGCGCTCATAGATGCGCCGGCCCTCTGCATCCTGAAGCGTCAGGGGTTCAAGTTCGATGTCTTCCTGAAGTTCATCACCAAGCTCCAGAATGCCGGTCGGTGTGCGCACGCCAAGCACATTTCTGACATTGAGACCGGCAGCGGCGAGAGCATCACGGACGGTGCTTCCTTTGGGAAGATCGCAGGGGACAGATGAAACAGTAATATGCATGGCAGACTCCTTTCCGGTATGGATTCATGTGAGGAATGCAGGATTACAGCAGAGAGGCATCCAGTGTGGCTGTCGGGATACTCTGACCGCCCTCAGCAGATGGCTGATCCGGGTTTTCCTGCATCTGGAACTGTTTGGTGTGAATATAGGCGATATTGCTCCGGCTTGCCTTGGCCGTTTTGACCTGCATGGTATACATGCCGTCCGGTGCCGTGCGGAAAGTGACGCGCACAAGCATGGTGCCGTGCTTCTGGCACTTGGCCAGTCCGATCAGCCGGTCGCGCGACTGGGGAATATACCGGCCGTCAAGCGTACAGGGCTTTCCGCACACGGTGCAGTAGGGTGAAGTGGCCTGAATGCTTTCCAGACCCTTTTCAATGGACTCAAACAGGTCTCCCTTCCTCGGCTTGACGGCTGCCTCCTGGTGGAACAGGGGCTTGGGCTTCTGGGGATAGGAGAGCACATCCTGAGGATTCTTCAGATGCGTGAAGACAAGCGCTGTATAGTAGGCATCATACTGCGCATTGTGAAAATACCGGTCATCATCCGGGGCGATGTTCATCAGTTCCATCGCACTCTTCAGCCCCATCCGGTTATTCAGCGAGAACTCTTTGACGAAGAGCGGCTGAATATCATACAGGGTCGGAAGATCTGGATGAATCTCAAAAAAGTCGAGGTTCTGCTGGAGAACACTGACATCATCACAGCCCCAGGTCAGCAGAACATAGTCTTCCCCGCACCAGGAAACAAACTGTTCCATGGCTTCCTCAAAGTACGGCGCATCGGAAAGCGTGTCGGTGGACAGATGTGTCATGGACCGGATCCGGGGATGAATCACGGTATAGCAGGTAGGCTGTATGGGAATGGAGATGGAATCGAGAATGTTCAGGTTTTCATCGATCCGCACAGCGCCGATCTGAATCATTTCAAACACCAGACGGTCGCCATAGAGACGATAGATCCTGTTCTGATAGTTGATTGGCTGATTCCACTCCAAATCAAGGACAATATATTGCATGCGGAAAACTCCCAGAATCAAGATCGGATAACAGGGCGCTCAGAGCCCTGAGAAATGAAAGGGTCTGCAGGAGAGCACATTACTGCTGCAAAACCATCTGCGCGGCGCTCCGGCCGGCAAGAAAGCCCGTGGAAAAGGCAATATGCAGGTTGTATCCCCCGGTGTGGGCGTCCACATCGAGCACTTCACCGCAGAAGAAGAGGCCGGGCATGAGGCGGCTCTGCATGGTCGCCGGATCCACTTCCTTCACGGTAATGCCGCCGCGGGTCACAATGGCCTCGGCCATCGGACGGCGCTTATGCAGGTGCAGGGGGACATGCTGGAGGGTTTCCTGAAGCAGCTGACGCTCCGCGCGGGTGACTGTGGCACAGGTTTTGTCCCCGTCAATGCCTGCGATCTCAGGGAAGAGAGCGGCAAAACGCTGGGGAAGCAGGGTCTCCAAAACGTGGGCGAGCGAGCGCCGGGGAGCGGCATCAAACTCACGCTGAAGACGCGCGGTGAGCTGCTCTGGGGTCAGGGCAGGCTTCAGATTCAGGAAAACCTGACAGGCGGAGAGATCTTCCGGCAGATGGCAGCTCATGGACAGCACGATCGGACCCGAAATGCCGAAATGGGTGAACAGCATTTCACCCTGCTCGCGGTAAAGCACCTTTTTGCCGGCCATGGCGGAGATTTCAGTGTTTTTCAGGGAGAGTCCCTGCAGATGGGTCGGCCAGACTTCCGTGGTCTCAAGCGCAGTGAGACTGGGAAGCGTTTTCTGCACTGTGTGCCCGCATGCCTGGGCCATCCGGTAGCCGTCGCCGGTGGAGCCGGTGGAAGGGTAGGCGAGCCCGCCAGTGGCCAGAATTACCGCAGAGGCGGGAATGCGTTCTCCGCCCTTGAGCACAAGCCCGCTGATTTGGCCGTCCTCGGTGAGCAGATGATCGACATCCGCATTGAGACGAATCTGGACGCCCTGTTTTCTGAGCATATGTTCAAGCGTGCGTGTGACATCGCTGGCTTTTTCGGAAAGCGGGAAGACCCTGCGTCCCCGCTGAACGGTGACGGGAAGCCCATTGTCTTCAAGCAGCGCCATCATATCCTGCGGGGAAAAGGCAGAGAGTGCCGAGTAGAGGAACCGCGGATTGCGGGGAACCTCACGGAGAAATTCATCGAGCGTGCAGTCATTGGTCACATTGCAGCGGCCCTTGCCGGTCAGGTAGATCTTCTTGCCCAGCTTTTCATTGTGCTCAAGAAGAATGACTTCTGCGCCTTCTTTTGCAGCGCTGTACGCAGCCATCAGACCGGCAGCGCCGCCACCGACAACGAGAAGATCAGCCATGCGTTTTTTCCTCCGCTCTCAGAATGGGTCGGCTGCTGGAATGGCTTTCCTCAGACTCCATATAGATTTTGTAGGTTCCCCAGACGTTTTCAAGCTGCTGATAATGCTGTTTGAGCGCGTCTGAGCGCTGAAGGCCCAGGGAAACGAGCAGTGCATTGATCACGGAAAGCGGAGCGGCGAGGGAATCAACGAAGGATGCCATATCAATCCGTGCCAGCAGGATGGAATCTGCGGAGCGGCAAAGAGGCGACATGGGACCGTCCGTGATGGCAATCACCTGAGCGCCGTTGCTCTTGGCAAAGGTCATGGCATCGATGGTGCGGTTGGAATAGCGCGGGAAGCTGATGCCGATCATGACATCCCCGGTCTGGATCTTGGCAATCTCATCAAAGACGTCAGTGGATCCGGAAGAAACCAGATGCACATTGTCAAAAATGAAATTCAGATAATAGCCGAGGAACTGGGCGAGCGGTGCAGCAGAGCGCAGACCCATGACGTACAGGTGCTTGGCATCGAGGATCCGGCGGACGGCATCGTCATAGACGGCAGGCTCCATGCCCTCCAGCGTGGCCCTGAGATTGTTCATATCGCTTTTCAGAACGGTGGTCAGCACTTCTTCCGGGGAGATTTCGGACGCAATGTCGACGCGCTGTGTGCCGGTCAGGTGATGGCTGACCAGTTCCTGGAGCGCCTTGCGCATTTCCGGATAGCCTTCATAACCGAGCGCAGTGGCAAAACGCACGACGGTCGATTCACTGACCTGTGCGCTCTGACCCAGCTGACTGGCCGTCATGAAAACGGCTTTGTCATAATGCTCAGTGAGATATTCTGCAATTCTGCGATGACTCTTGCTGAGTTTTTTTCCGGAAATATTCAAGTGCTCGACCAGTTCCCAGGATTCCTGCATAGCTTTTGTTTCCCTTCTGCACCAGATTCGGAGATCTGCATAAAAATGCAGTTTCCATTATAGGGAAAGAATGGAATTATGCAAGCTGAATTCCACCAATATGCAAAAAATCCCGGGAAAAACCATCGAAAACGACTGAATCTGCAAAAAATGAACAATCTGATTCAATTAGAACATGTACAGACGACTTCCGGCTCAGCTGAACTCCCGCGGAGAGTCCATGTATGGGGCATTTCCAGTGCCAGATCGGCATGCAGAAGGGCTGCACCGAGATCAAGCCGGCTGCGGTCGGAAGAACGGATGGAAAAGGTGTTGGCATGGACTTCCAGGCGGTAAGGCTGGGCATTGGCTGCAGACGGTGCTTCCCGGATGTACGCGGCGGCTTTCTGAAACGCCTCAGGCCAGGCCATCCAGTCGCCGATGCACAGAGCAGAGAGCTCCTTTCTGTGACGGGCCGTCTGCGCTTCTCCTGCCTTCCCGATGGCGATAAAGGCAAAAATGCTTTCGGTCTGGGGAATGGCAAGAGGGATGGGTTTGCGGAGAATACTGCCTGTAATCCAGCAGGTGGCAAGCCCCAGCGCAGTGCATTCAAGCACAAAGGCCTCAGCAAGTGCACCCGCCTGAATGACGGTTTCCGGGAGCGCAGGCCCGGAAAGGACACAGATCGTGTCGGTCCCGGTAATCCGGCCGAAACGGAGAATACCTCCGGCAAGAAAACTTTCCGGAACGCGAACCAGGCGCAGGTGCAGATCGCCGTACTCCCATCTTCCGCACAGGTAGGACAGGGATGACCAGTCTGTGAGGGAGGGGGCGGCAGAGAAATGATGACAGGAAAAGCGATGAGGAACGGCCTGTGCCAGTGCGCTTCTCCGGGTACGGATGCGATCCGGGATCATGGATCATTCGCCTCCCAGGGGCTCAATGTGCACAGCGCCGAGCACGTCGCCGACTTTATCATGGATCACAAGATCGGCCATGCTGTCCATGGGCGTGGCGTCCCGGTTGATCAGCACAAGGTGATTGCCCTGAAAATAGTGCAGGAGGCCGGCTGCAGGGTATACCGTCAGGCTTGTCCCGGCGACAATCATCAGGTCGGCCCGGGAAATGGCTTTGACGCTTCCTGTGAGGACATCTTCGTCCAGCCCCTCTTCATACAGCACCACATCCGGCTTGATGGTGCCGCCGCACGTGCATTTCGGAACACCGCTGCTGTCCCGGATCGCTTCCGGCGGATAAAACTGATGGCACTTCATGCAGTAATTGCGGTGCACGCTTCCATGCAGTTCATAGACCCTTCGGGATCCGGCCTTCTGATGCAGACCGTCGATATTCTGCGTGACAATCGCCTTGAGACGGCCTTTCTCCTCCATTTCTGCGAGCTTGAGATGGGCGCGGTTGGGCTGGGCTTCGAGAGGAAGCATTTTATCCCGGTAGAAGCGGTAGAATTCCTCCGGACGCTGCATAAAGAAGGAATGGGACAGAATCTGTTCGGGCGGGTAGGCATAATGCTGATGATACAGACCATCCTGAGAGCGGAAATCGGGGATGCCGCTCTCGGTGGAAACACCGGCGCCGCCGAAAAAGACAATGCGTCTGGACTGATTGATGAGTTCCTGAAGTTCCATTTCAACACCTCCCGGAAAGGTTGATCAAGATGACCTGCAGCCCTCAGGCTTACAGGCCGTAGAGTGCAGAATACTTGGTTTTGAGGTAATCCACATAAACCATGGGATCAAACGGAGAGACATCCGCCGAGCGGAGAATCTCATCCGGCGTCAGAGACTTTCCAAAGCGGTGAATGCGCGAGCGGAGCCACTCGGTGACCGGGCGGAGATCACCGCACTCGGCTGCACCCCATACATCCACGTCCTTTTCCATGCTGCGAAGCATCTGTACGCCGTAGGCAGAGCCCAGCGCATAGCCCGGGAAATACCCGATCAAACCGGTGGACCAGTGGGAATCCTGAAGGATGCCCTCCCGGTCATTGGAAGGACGGATGCCCAGATACCGGTCATACAGGGTGTTCCACATGTCAGGCAGATCCCGGACGGGAACCGAACCGGAGATCATCTGTTTTTCCATCTCATATCGGATCAGGACATGGATGGGATAGGTCAGTTCATCCGCTTCGGTACGGATGAGGGAGGGAAATGCGCAGTTGACGCCTCTGTACCAGTCTTCCACCGTGGCATCAGCGGTCTGTTCGGGGAAGAGTTCCCGCAGAGCGGAGAAAACAGGCTTCGAAAAAGCGAGAGAACGTCCGATGAGATTCTCATAGAACCGGCTCTGGCTTTCATGAATGCCCATGCTGGATCCGCCTGCGAGACGGGTGAACTGCAGATCATCATCCACACCGAGCTCGTAGAGAGCATGCCCGCATTCATGAATGACGGAATACATGGAAGCTGCAGGATCCTTCAGACGATACCGGGTGGTGACGCGGACATCCCATTTGTTGATGCCTTCCGTGAACGGATGCTCGGTTTCTCCAAGCGTGCAGCGGCCGGGGTCAATGCCCAGCATGTCCATGACACGAGCGCAGAACACCCGCTGCAGATGAATGGGGTATTCGCGGTGCAGGAAATCCGTCCGCGGCGGGGGACACTGAGAGATGCACCGGATCAGCGGCGTCAGCTCAGACCGCACAAGGGTAAAGAAGGCATCCAGAGTCTTTGTGCACAGGCCCTTCTGGTAGCTGTCCAGGATCACATCATAAGCCTCGCTGGATGAGTCCTTCAGCGACGCGTAGCGCTTCTTATAGGCAATGATTTTTTCCAGATAAGGAGCGAACAGGGCGTAATCGCTCTTTTCTTTGGCTTCGTGCCAGACGGAACCGGCCTCTGAGAGCAGTTTCTGGTTTTCGATATATTCTTCCCGCGGAAAGAGCAGCATATCTTCCATATCATCCCGGAGGAGCACCGCCAGGCGGCGCGTGCGGGCATCGATCTCTTTCTGCTCCAGGACGGTCAGGACAGCTTCGCGAAGCCGGGGATCCGAGGCGGCTTCATAGGCCAGGCTGCTGAGGTACCCTGTCGTCCGGCTGCGTCCGCGCCAGGATTCCTTCGGGGCGGCCGTATAGCCATCCACATACAGCAGGGACATGGCATGTTCTATAGCATATCGCTTCTCATCAAAAGCATGAAGAGCAGCAATGGCTTCTTCAGGTTGCATATCTATTTCCACCTTATCGGACTTTTTTCCCCTGGCACGCACATCTGGTGGGTGCGCACAGCGGGAGGATACATCGATCTTAGCATACAAAACCGTCTGTGTAAACCGAGAAAAAGGGCAGAGAAAAGCAGCAGGAAGGCGGGAAGCCAACCTGCTGCTTCATTTCAGAAAAATCAGTTTTTGCGTATGCTGGTATCACCGTCGACACAGTGGAAATACACCGTATCCGCCTCCAGGGTAACGCCATCCTTGGCGAAGAGCTCGTCAATGGTCAGAAACATATATCCTTCTTCCTGCAGATATCTGCAGATCTGCCGTGCCGTCTCGGGCGTGTTGTCCTTGATATCATGGCACAGGATAATATCACCGTCCTGGATTTCCTTTCTGACCTTGGAGAGTACGGCTGCCGTGGTTCTTCCACGCCAGTCATAGGTATCCAGACTCCACTGGATATACGGCCAGCCGACGCCGGCGGCGAGCATCTGCGGCTAGAGGCCATAGGGGACACGGTCATAGGTGCAGATCGTGCCGATGGGTCGGAGCATCGCGCTGTCGCTTTTGCCCTTCATGGCACGAAGTGCTGCGCCGCTGGACTTGGTGACATTGCCGTGATGGTAGTTATGGTATCCCTGCGCATGGCCTTCATCGTGCTCGCGCTGAATCAGATCCTTGAAAGCCGTGATGCGGTTGCCGACCACAAAGAAGGTGGCGCGGCAGCCCTCGGTCATCAGGTTCTGAAGCACTAGCGTGGTGTTCGTGCGGACCGGACCGTCGTCAAATGTCAGTGCTACGGTCTTGTAGTACGTCAGATTGTCCGTCTCCTTCTGAGCGGTTTCGGTCATGTAGGAGCGGATATCCGGGTACATCAGCGTGACTTCCATGAGACTGTGGTGCTCGGGATACAGGAGATTCGCGGGATAATGGAGAACCAGAGACAGCCCGTGCAGAGAGAATTCTGCTTTCTGCAGAGACTCAAGGGAGCAGAGCTCATCGAGGGCAGCTTCATCGGCCATTTCATCCGGGAAGTAGGCAAGACACTGGGTGCGGACCGCATTGGAGAGCAGAAGCCATGCAGGGCTTCCCTCAGGGAAGATATCCGTCAGCAGAATCCGTTCTCCCGTCGTCATATCATACGTGCGGGTGGTCACTTCCTGACCGGTGAGATCCCTGTGATAGCTGGTTCTGGCCTGAATGACAAAGCTCATCCAGGTCAGACCGGTGCGCGAATACCGCACCTCAATGTCGACGCGGCTGCCAAGATTGGCATTGGACCCGGCCTTGGGGAGGGTCGGCGCAATGCGCGCGGCATAGGCGTCCTCAATGGCACGGATCTCGGCATCCACGCTGTCAAGCACGGTGTCCACGGTCCACAGACGGACAACCGACCGGTTCTCCTGCTTGGTATCGATCTTATCCATGGTGACCTTATGGCAGGCCTGAAGCGGTTCTGCAAAGGCAACGGAGACCATGCACAGACAGAGCAGCAGGCAGAGCAGAAGCTTAGAGATTTTCATTGTCTTGTCCTTCTTCGCTTTCGCCCAGGACAGAAGCGAGGTCCATGGTGTCGAGCTCATCCATTGCATTGTACAGATCAATCAGCTTGTCAAACAGTTCCGGATCCTCAACGGTCAGGAAGCTGTCCTGGCCCTTCTCATCCTTCATCAGTTTGAGAATCATGACTTCGAGATCTTCCTCATCGGTGGTCTCAGAGTCGGTGGGATGGAGAAGCAGATAATAGCTGCCTTCATGTTCGACGGTGCCGATATACTCAAAATCACAGGGATTGCCTTCGTCATCATGGAAAGTCAGGATTTCAGGAGCATCATTCATTGGGCGTTCCTCTCTTTCATCTTTTGTTCATCAAGCCAGGTCTGAAGGATGACAGCGGCAGCCACCTTATCGACGTGCGTTTTCCGCTCGGCGCGGTGCATGCCGCTTTCCAGAAGCGCATCCTCAGCGGTGACCGTGGTCAGACGTTCGTCCTGATAATACACGGTCAACCCCTTTTTTTCAAGCTGAGCACACAGATCTTTTACTTTTTTGGCCTGGAAGCCTTCGGAGCCATCCATGTTCAGAGGCAGTCCGGAGACCACAATGCTGGTATGGTAACGCTCACACACGGCCAGGATTTTTTTGGTATCAGGGCCCCAGCCGACGCGGGTGATGACGTCAACCGGGTTGGCGATGAGGCGCAGCTGGTCAGAAACCGCCACGCCGATGCGCACATCACCGATATCCAGACCGACCACTGCTTCATTCATGGAGATGCACCGCCTTTGTGTTCCAGTTCGCTGCGAGCGCCTCGGCGTCCTTTCCGACGACGCACAGACTGGGCGTATGCCGGATCAGTTCACGGGCCAGTTCCACGACTTCTTCACGGGTTACGCTTTCAATGCGCTTGAGCGTGGTGGAAGGTGTGTATTCGCGGGAAAGGATGGAGAGTGCGTGGCCGAGGGACATCATTCTTGAGCCCGGGCTTTCGAGCCCCATCAGGAAGCTGATGCGCAGCATATGCAGGTTCTGGGAAAATTCCTGTTCTGTAATGCCTTCCCTGGCGAGCTTGCGCATCTGGGACTCCATCTCATCCAGAACCTTTGCAGCCGAGCGTGCGGAAGCCGCGGCGTACAGGCAGAAGGTGCCAGTGGATTCGATCGGGCTGTTGTAGCTGTAGACTGTGTAGGCAAGCCCGAGCTCTTCGCGGATCCGCTGGAAGAGCCTTGCGGAAGCGGATGCGCCGAGAATGGAGGAGAGCATTTCCATGGGAATATTGTTGTTGTCGCCGTACGCAAACCCGGGAAAACCGAGGGAGAGATGAACCTGCTCAAGGTTTCTCTCGGCCCAGACGCACTGAGCATCCCTGGGAGCGATCGGAGAAACCGGCGCAGCGGAGCTGGTGCCTTCCCAGGCACCGAAAATCCGATTGACTGCCTCATGCAGGACCTTGGAGTCATACTGTCCGCACAGTGCGATCACACAGCGGTCCGGCGTATAGTGTGCGGCGCGGAACCTGCGCAGATCTTCCGGACCATAGCTGTTGATTTGATCAGGCTGCCCCAGAATGGGGTGCTCCATGCATGTCCCCTTATACTGGGCGCGCCAGAGAAGCTCACCGATATGCGATTCCGGATCGTCTTCATCCATGGCAATCTCTTCACAGATGACGCTGCGTTCCTTGGTCATTTCTTCAGGGAGCAGGGCAGGATGCAGGACAAGATCGCCGATCAGGTCGAGTGTATGCTCGAGATCTTCCGAAATCACCTTGTTGTAGTAACAGGTGTAATCCTTGGTCGTGCAGGCGTTGAGCTGACCGCCGAGAAGATCGGTTTCTTCTGCAATGCGCAGCGTGGACCGTGACGTGGTTCCCTTGAAGGCCATATGTTCCATGAAGTGGGACAGGCCCTCTTCATGCGCATTTTCCATCATGGAACCGGTATGGATCCAGACGCCAACGGATACGGAAGAAATGAACGGCAGGGATTCCGCGATGACACGCACGCCATTGGGAAGGGTCCAGCGCTCTTTTTCCGTTTCGAAGATCATGTTGTTCGCCAATTCAATACCTCCGGTGACAAGAAAACGCAAAAGCCCGGCGTGCAGGCTTTTGCGCATGGATATTAGTTGTTGTGGCTGCTGTGATTGTTGTCACGGCTCTCGCGGCGAGGCGGGCGGTTGCGGAAGTTGCCTTCCGGACGGCGGGGAGCCTCAGTCTGCTGCGGATAGACGATGTCATTGCGGATCAGATTGATACGGCCCTGAGCATCGATCTCGGTGACCTTGACTTCCAGTTCGTCGCCAATCTTGACGACGTCCTCGACCTTTTCCACACGATGATCGGCAAGCTTGGAAATGTGAACCATGCCGTCCTTGCCGGGAGCCAGTTCAACGAAGGCGCCGAAGTTCATGATGCGGACGACCTTGCCAGTGTAAACCTCACCGACTTCGATGTCCTTGGCAATGCCCATGATGATCTTCTTGGCCTGCTCGGCACCGTTGATATCGGGCGTGGCGATGAACACATGGCCATCGTCTTCGATGTCAATCTTGGCGCCGGTCTCAGCGATGATCTTGTTGATCATCTTTCCACCAGGTCCGATGACTTCGCGGATCTTATCGGGATTGATGGTGAACTGGATGATTCTCGGAGCATAGGGGCTGAGTTCCTCACGGGGCTGACCGATGGTGTCAAGCATGAGCTTGAGGATGTACAGACGACCCTGCAGTGCCTGTTCCAGAGCACGCTTGAGGATGACGCGGTCAATACCGGCAATCTTGATGTCCATCTGGATAGCGGTAATGCCGTTCATGGTGCCGGCAACCTTGAAGTCCATGTCGCCCAGGAAGTCTTCCAGACCCTGGATATCGGTGAGCACGGCAACCTTGTCGGACTCGGTATCCTTGATCAGGCCCATGGCCACACCGGCAACCGGTGCATGGATCGGAACACCAGCGTCCATCAGGGACAGGGTGGAACCGCAGACAGAAGCCATGGAAGAAGAACCGTTGGAGGAGAGAATTTCGGAAACCAGACGCATAGCGTAGGGAAATTCTTCCTCGGTGGGGATGACAGGGATCAGAGCACGTTCTGCCAGAGCGCCGTGGCCGATTTCGCGGCGGCCGGGGCTCTTGAGACGTCCAGCTTCACCGGTGGCATACGGAGGCATGTTGTACTGGTGAATGTAGCGCTTGAAGTCTTCATTGCTCAGTCCGTCCAGGGTCTGGCCATCGCTCAGCGGTCCGAGCGTGGTAACGGTGAGGGCCTGAGTCTGGCCGCGGGTGAACACGGCAGAACCATGCACGCGGGGCAGAACACCGACTTCGCACCAGATCGGGCGGATTTCGGTTTCCTTGCGGCCGTCAGCGCGAACGCCTTCATCCAGAATGCGGCGGCGCATAACTTCCTTGTTGAGGTAGTACAGAGCGTCTTCGATTTCAGCTTCGCGATCCGGGAACTGGGGAGCGAGGGCTTCCACAACTTCCTTCTTGGTCTGTGCTTCACGGGCCTGACGCTCGTAGCGGTCGAAGGTATCGAAGGTCCAGCGGCACTTGTCCAGAGCGAAAGCACGGACAGCAGCCTTCACGTCATCGCCAGTGGTGTTGAGCGGCACAACGGCCTTTTCCTTGCCGATCTCAGCGACGATCATTTCCTGGAATTCGACGATCTTCTTAATGGCCTGATGGGCGAACAGGATACCGTCGAGCATCACATCTTCGCTCAGCTCATTGGCGCCGGCTTCCACCATCATGATGGCTTCCTTGGTACCGGCAACATACAGGCTCAGGTCAGAGACCTTGCGCTCTTCCTCATTGGGCATGAGCACATACTCACCATTGACGCGTCCGACGAGGACAGCACCGGTGGGGCCGTTCCACGGGATATCGCTGACAGCGATTGCCACAGAGGAACCGATCATGGCAGGGATTTCCGGCTGGACATCCTGCTCCATGGAGAGGATGGTCACGACCACCTGCACATCGTTGCGCATGGCCTTGTTGAACAGAGGACGCAGAGGACGGTCAATCAGACGGCAGGTCAGTGTGGCCTTGTCTGTGGGACGGCCTTCACGCTTGATGAAGCCGCCGGGGATCTTGCCGACGGAGTACTGCTTTTCTTCCACGTCAACGGCAAGAGGGAAGAAATCAACACCCTCACGGGGTGTGGGAGACATGGTGGCATTGACCATGACAACCGTATCTCCGAGATGGACCCAAACGGATCCGTTGGCCTGTCCGCAGTATTTGCCGAATTCAAGAGTCAGCGTTTTGCCGGCCAGGTCCATGGAATAGGACTTATACTCCATGTTTTCTCCTTTTCTGGGGCGCTGCCCCGGTCAGGCTCACGGATGCTTTCATCTGAAAACCATCTGGTTTTCAATTGAAAACAACCGCTGAGCCATAGGGAAAGCCGTCGACAGGAAGAAAACCTGTCGACGGCCAAGAGGTCACCAGTTCCGACGTGACCGTCGATGCGACCTGAAGCCAAATGAGAACTTACTTGCGCAGGTTCAGACGGGCGATCAGGGTACGATAGCGCTCGATATCGGTCTTTTTCAGATATTCCAGCATGCCGCGGCGACGGCCGACCATCAGAAGCAGACCACGATTGGAGTGGTGGTCATTCTTGTTGTTCTTCAGATGTTCGTTGAGGTGGTTGATGCGCTCGGTCAGAAGAGCGATCTGCACTTCGGGAGAACCTGTGTCACCAGGATGCTGAGCATAGGCTGCGATGATTTCGGACTTGGTCATGGTAATTCCTCCATATTCTTTCTGCGGCGGGTGACCGCTCATAATCGCCGCTGACGCAGAACACCGTCGGAGTGATCGGCTGCCCGCGCCTGCGGTTCATAACCCGGGGGTCATTTTATCAGAAAGACAGGGGTTTGTAAACTGATTTTTCATTGATATTTAAACTGTTTGGCTTTTTCTGCACCTTCCCGGGAAAGGACAGGAAAAACTGGGAATCCGGGATGAACTTTTCTGCTTCGGACAAATGAAAACTGCACCGCAGAATTCTGCGGTGCAGTGTGTATGGTTCCGGCCAAAAGCCTTTACAGGTTTACTCGGCAGGAGCGAAGAAGGAGATCTGGGTAGCACCGGTCATGGCATCGGGAGCCAGCAGGGTGATCGGAGCCACTTCGATGCTCAGGGTGGCGAAAGTTCCGGCATAGCCGCTCTCGGTGACAAAGTCGAGGGTCAGGCGGCCGTGTCCGTCTTCAGAGCCGGGGAGGGAGGTGGTGATGGTCATGACAGCGTCAGGAGCCATGCCGGCACCGGCCAGGTTAGCACCGACTTCGCCGGTCACGTTGTCCTTCAGGGTCAGGCTGGTGACGGTCTCACCGGTCTTGTTGTAGATGGTGTAGGTGCCGACCTGATCATTGGCAGCCTTGGCGGCTTCAATGACGGCCTTCACATAGCCCAGGGAGTCAGCCAGGGTGGCGCCGGAAACGGTGTCGACGAAAGCGGCGGCATCGGCTTCAGCGGTGGCAGCTTCGAGCTCAGCGATGGTCTTGCCAGCGACATAAGCTTCGATGGCATTATAGTTGGCAGCAATCTGAACAGTGGAACCTGCACGCTGCATGTTCACAGAGTAGAGACTGTTGTTGGCACGCTTGGAACCAAGCACTTTGCCTTCGGGATAGTTCTCACCGAAAGAACCATCGGAATTCGGCACACCGACAGCCTCGATGGTCTCAGAAGAAGAGACAAACTGGAATTCATCGATCTTGGCGGCAAGGATCACATCACCCTGCACAACGGCGGTAACAACAGCAAAGCATCCCTTGCCGTGAGGAGCAGCGTCCACCTGACCGATCTTGATCGGGGCAGGAGCTTCTTCTGCGAAGGCAGAAATGGAAGCGAGGAGCACGAAGCAAAGGACAAGTGCAAGAATTTTTTTCATGGAAAAAAACCTCCCACAAAAGTAATATTTTACCAGATGTTGCATATCTGATGGATAAAATCCTATACGATAAACACCGGTTTGTCAACACTTACCGATGAGGCGATTCTTGCATGAATCAGATGAAAACCTGTATAGTATGAATATACGGCGAAAGGACCTTTGTCGTGGTATAATACCCGGGATGCCGGATGGTTCCGGAGGGTATTCTGAATGCATCAGGGATAAGGAGTACGTATTCATGCCGATGGATGGATTGACCGCGGGATTTGCAGCCCGTGAACTGAATCAGAAGCTGGCAGGCGGTAGAATCGATAAGATCAGCCAGCCGGAGAAGGATACGGTCATTATGGTGATCAGATCAGAGGGGGAGAACCGACGCCTCCTCCTGTGCGCTTCACCCAACAATGCAAGATGTCACCTGACGATGTCATCTTTTCCCAATCCGCTCGAGCCGCCCGTGATGTGCATGATTCTGCGCAAGCAGCTGCTGGGAGGCCGCGTGCTGTCTGTCCGGCAGATTGCCGGTGACCGGGTGATTCATATTGATATTGATACGATCGATGAGATGGGCGACCATGTTCTCCGCCGCATGATTCTGGAGATCATGGGAAGACATTCCAATCTCATTCTGACGGATGCCGATGGAAAGATCATCGAGGCGACGCGCCATGTATCGCCGGATATGAACCGCGTCCGCCAGATTCAGCCTGGGCTGATCTATGAAGCACCGCCGGCACAGGACAAGATGGTGCCGGAAAAGGCGGACAGAACAGAGCTTTTTGAACGCCTTCAGGCCCAGGGGGATGTGCCGTTGCACAAAGCACTTGCCCAGAGCGTGATGGGGCTTTCCAGTGTATCCGCGAAGGAACTTGCTTTTCGGGTGCTGCAACCGGGGGAAGACCGGGCAGAGGATCTCATGGAGGCCGCAGGGCGTCTGACGGATCTTCTGCTGAAGCTTCTGGAGAGAGCCGACCCGTGCATCATGGAAGATGACAGCGGAAACTGTACAGATGTGCTGCCATTCCCGTATTTCAGCATTCAGCAGGGGACAAGAAAGAACTGCAGGACACTGAGCGAGGCGCTGGAATCCTATTTTGGATCGAGGGACCTTCAGGATCGGCTGATGCAGAAGAGTGCTTCCATGGTCCGCGTGCTCAAGGGACAGATTGAGCGGTGCGAGAAAAAACTGGCGCTCCAGGAGGAAGAACTGTCCGGAGCTGCCCGGATGGAAGAATACCGGATCATGGGGGATATCATCAATGCCAATCTCTGGCAGCTGAAGAAAGGGATGCAGGAGGTTGAGCTGGAGAACTTTTATGATCCGGAAGGCGGTACGATCCGCATTCCGCTCGACATCCAGCTGACACCGACGCAGAATGCCCAGCGCTATTTCAAGAAATATCAGAAGGCCCGCTCCGCCCGGGAGACGGCAGCAGAACAGAAGGAAAAAACGCTCAGAGAGCTGGATTACCTGGAAGGTGCACTGCTGGATGTCGGCAAGTGCGTCGGGGAAAGCGAATTGGAAGAAATCCGGCAGGAACTGGCCAAAGCAGGCTATGTCAAGAGAAATACGTCCAGACGCCAGCAGAGAGACCTGCCCAAGAGCAAACCCTACCGGTACTGTTCGTCGGACGGCATTGAAATCTGGGTGGGCAAGAATGCCGTGCAGAATGAGCGGATGACGCTGGCGGCAAGGCCCGGTGAAACCTGGCTGCACGCCAAAAACATGCCGGGATCCCATGTTCTGATTCGAAGCGAGGAAAAGATTCCGGACACCACGCTCCGGGAGGCGGCCCTGCTGGCGGCCTGGTACAGCAAGGGCCAGAACTCCTCTACGGTGCCGATTGATTACACACTGCGCAAGTATGTCAAAAAACCGGGCGGGAGCCCGGCCGGCTTTGTGATTTATACCAATCAGCACACGGTCTATATGACAGTGGAAGCGAAAGACATTCAGGCGATCCGGCTGCTGGAAGCCTGACAGGAGGGCATGAAATGATTCGTCTGGTTGTCAGTGACCTTGATGGCTGTCTGCTTGACGGGGACGGTCATCTTCCGGTGGACTTTGGCGAAACGATCGCTCTGATGGAAAAAAACGGAGCGGTGTTTGCTGCTGCCAGCGGACGATCGGTACAGGGCGTTGTCCCGCATTTCACGGCATGGGAAAAGCAGATCGCAATGATTACGGACAACGGAGCCTGCGGGTATCTGGGCGGGGAGCGGCTCTGGGTGGATGCACTTCCCAAGTCCGTTTGGTACAGCGCTGTCCAGTCGGCCAGACGTGTTCCCGGACTGTGGTGTGTTGGCTGCGGACTGGATGAAATCTGGCTGGAGCATGCAGATCAGCTGGACCCGGAGTCTGTCAGGGAACTGAGCCGGTATTATCCCTCCTGGAAAAATGTGGATTATGATCAGCTGGATGATGACCTGATCAAGCTGGCGCTCTATTACCGCGGAGATATTGAGAAAGATGTGTATCCGTATATCCATCAGGCCCTGGATGAGGTGGTCAGTGCAAAAGTGACCGGCATGACCTGGATTGATGTCTTTGATCAGGGAAAATCCAAAGGCAGCGGTGTTGCCATGCTTCAGAAAAAACTGGGCATCTCAAGAGATGAAACCATCGTCTTTGGGGATTATCTGAACGATCTGTCCATGGCTGAATACGCCTGCCGCTCTTTTGCGCCAAGCAATGCGCATCCGGATGTCAAAGCAGGGTTTACCGATGTCATCGGGAGCAACCTGGAAGGCAGTGTGACGAAAACCATTCAGAAGGCCATGCGGCCGGACTGGAACTGAAGACAGGCAAAAAGAAAGAAGGCGGATCTCGGCGATCCTGCCTTCTTTTTTTTGACTTTGGGTGATTACACGCTCACAAAGGATACATACTGTTCTTTTGTGGGATTGCACTGCTTGCTGTTCAGTTCCTGAAGCATGACCATGGTCTGTCCCTTCTGGGATACGGTCCTGCATACAGCGGTCATGTCAATGAAGATCTTGCCGTTGGGGGCGGTGACTCCCTGGCAGACCCAGCCGCAGGGCTGGACATCATTGGCGCAGCAGGTCATGGCATAGCGGCCGAAGAAGAAGTACCCCTTGGGCAGCTGTGACTGCGGGAAGGGCTGGCCGACCAGACGGACCGTCCTTCCGTTGTAGCGCTCAGGATGGTCCATGGAATCAAGGTAGAAGGTGCCGAACTGCTCTTCGGAAATGGAAATGATGTCCGCTTTCATGTCGTAGGGCAGATCGTCATCCGTGACGCCGTCATCGGTGGTGCCGTCCGGGCTTTCAAACAGGATGGTCGCACTGGGATTGAGTGCACGCAGCTGCTTGCGCCAGAAAGACTTGCGGAAATCAGGAGCACAGCGGTTGATCAGAATCAGGTCTGCTTCCTTCATGGGCTCCGACATCTGCATCCGCATATTGGTCATGTAATTCTCGAAGGTCAGAGCGTTGGCGAGCGTGATAATCTGCACCCATTCCCAGCCTTCGGGCATCCGGCAGCGGCTCAGACGCTCAATGGTCCACATGGTATTGTACTCAAAGATCACGCGCTCGGGATGATACTGGTTGTTCAGCTCTTTGAGCTTGAGGGAAGTCAGCTCTTCCGGCTCTTCAAGCATGGCCAGGCTGGTGTTGTGCTCGATGAGAAGGTCAGGATCGTATTCTTCCTCACCCTCTTCGCAGCAGATGATCAGCGTTTTTTCACCGCTGGTGAAGGTCGGATCCTTCAGCATGTCGAGAATCATGGTGGTCTTACCGGATTCGATGAACCCGGAAATCATGTAGACCGGAATGTAGTCGAGATCCCTCATACGTTGAACAGCTCCCTGAGTGCTTTTTCGTTGATGTCGGCACCGATTACGCACAGACGGCCGGTATAGTCTGCACTGCTCGGACGGATTTCAAGCTCGCCCGGAACATAGTCAAACTGGAACCATTCGCCGGCAGCATTCTGGAGGATGCCCTTGGCGCGCAGGATGCGGCCGTATTCTTCCTCGTCGGACAGCTGATCGACCATGCCGCGGAGTTCATCCTGCTCAAACCGGCGGGCAGTTTCCACGCCGATGTTCTGGAAGACTTCATCGGCATCATGCTCACCGGGGGCATGATGATGGTGATGGTGGTCATGATCGTGATGATGTTCATGCTCGTCATGATCATGGTCATGATCGTGATGATGCTCATGCTCGTCATGCTCATCGTGGTCATGATCGTGATGATGCTCATGCTCGTCATGGTCATGCTCATCGTGGTCATGGTCGTGCTCATCGTGGTCATGGTCGTGATGTTCATGCTCGTCATGGTCGTCATCATCATGGTCATGATGATGCAGGTGGACATGCACTTCGATGGGCTTGCCGTTTTCGATGACTTCCAGCATGAAGTCAGGATCCATATCATCCCAGGGTGTTGTGATGATACGGGCGTCAGGATGCGCTTCCTGAATCAGAACACGGCTCTTTTCGACACGATCAGGCGTGAGGTTCTGGGTACGGCTGAAGATAATGGTGGAAGCCGTCTTGACCTGGTCGAGGAAGAATTCGCCGAAGTTTTTCATATACATGCGGCACTTGCCGGCGTCAACAACGGTTGCAGACCCGCCAACTTCAATATCGTCATGACGGTCTTTGGCCTGATTGATCGCAGCGAGAATCTCGCTCAGCTTGCCGACACCGGTGGGCTCAACGAGAATGCGGTCAGGATGATAGGTATCAATGAGCTCGTCAATGGACTTCTGGAAATCGCCGGCCAGCGTGCAGCAGATGCAGCCGGAATTCAGTTCGGTGACCGTGATGCCGGCATCTTTCATGAAGCTGCCGTCCACACCGACTTCCCCATATTCATTTTCAAGCAGAATGACTTTCTCTTCGCGGAGTTTGCCCGTGAGAAGCTTTTTGATCAGTGTGGTTTTGCCCGCACCAAGGAAACCGGAAATAACATTGATCTTAACCATGGTAGTCTCTCCTTATATATGGACACGGTTTCACCGAATCCATCGCGGATTATAGCACGCCTTGTCAAGGGATACAAGAGGAAGATCAAAGAAGATCAAAAATGGAATGCTTTGGTGTGACAGGACTGCAGAAGCTTTGCAATGGGAGGGGGATCGACATGAAAAAAGGCTGCAGTGCGAACACTGCAGCCGGGATTGCATTATCGACCGAACAATAGCATGGTCACGCCCATGATCAGAACGATCATCAGCAGGCACGGAAGAGCAACGGTGATCATCCCTGAGACCCACAGGGCAAAGTGATCCTTTTTCTCGAGGTCAGGATCGTCATCTTCCATCATTTCCTGACGTTGCTGTTCAGATGGGCGCATACTCAGCCCTCCGTTTTGGTCGTTTTGACATCAAAGAGGAAATTCTTGTTTTCATCAATCTTCCGTTCCGGATAATGGCAGGCACAGAAGTGATTCGGCTCAATCTCCACCAGGGGAGGAGAGACACGGCGGCACTTGTCCGTGGCCATATAGCAGCGGGTGCAGAACTTGCAGCCGGCCGGCGGATTGACAGGGCTCGGAATGTTGCCCTCAAGAATGATGCGCTCCTTGTCAGCAGAATCCGGTTCTGTGGTCGGAATCGAGGAGAGGAGTGCAACGGTATAGGGATGACGCGGATCGCTGAAGATGGTGTTTTTATCTGCCAGCTCCACGATGCTTCCCAGATACATGACTGCGATACGGTCGGAGATAAACTTGACGACGGACAGGTCATGGGAGATGAACATGTACGTCAGATGCTGCTTTTCCTTCAGTTCCTGCAGCAGGTTGATGATCTGGGACTGAATGGACACATCCAGTGCGGAAACGCATTCGTCGCAGACCACAAACTTGGGCTGAACAGCCAGAGCGCGGGCAATGCAGATACGCTGGCGCTGACCGCCGGAGAACTGATGGGGATACCGGTGCAGCATGTATTCCTGCAGTCCGCATTTTTCCATCGTTTCCACGATGTAGGCACGCAGCTTGGCAGAGCCATGCTTGAAGAAGTGATGCGTGACAAGACCCTCTTCAATGATCTGACCGACCGTAAAACGCGGATTCAGGCTGGAGTAGGGATCCTGGAAGATGATCTGCAGATTCTTGCGCAGAGCCCGCATTTCACCGGTGCTCAGACGGGCAAGGTCAATGCCGTTATCCAGCATGGCTTCATACTTTGCAAACTCGGGATCATTCTTGTACTTTGCTTTGACAGCATCCAGTTTGCTCTGCAGTTCACCGATTTTCTGTCTGTAAACAGCCACCTGGTCATCAATCTTGGCAAGCGCAGCGCTCTCTTTGTCGCGTTTGCTCGCTAAGGATGCACTTTTGCTGTTGGCCTGATCACTGGCTTCGTGGATATAGTGATCATAGTTGACCTGATGCGTTTTGCGTGTTTCCAGGAGTTTGTTGCACTTCTTGTTTTCGTGGTAGATCTCCATCAACAGGTTCAGACCCTCGGGATCATCCTTTGCAAAGAATCCACCCAGGATCTTGACGATGTTGCTCAGCTTGGTCTGCTCATCACACTGTGCAATGTTGCAGTCCTGAAGGAGATAGAAGTCTGCGCCATCCTCGCCGCCGGCAGCTTCCACTTTCTTTTCCAGTTCGCGCGCTTTTGCAGAAGCCTTGGCAAGCTGCTGCCGATACTTCTTTTCGTGCTTGAGCGTGTCATACACGTAAGCCGGTGTCATTTCGTCGAGTGTCACACCGTAATACAGCGTGCAGCCTGCAGTCTGAGGATACAGCTGAAGGAGGACACGGCCGAGCGTGGATTTTCCGCAGCCCGACTCACCGACAACACCGAGCGTCTCGCCCTCATAAATATCAATGGTGATGTTTTCGTTTGCACGAACATAGAGCTTGTTCTTCTGGAAAATGGAGGATTTTGCAACCGGAAAGTACTTTTTCAGATTAGTAATGGACAGTAATTTTTTTGTGTTCTGCACTATTCCGTTCCTCCTTGTTGGGATAGAAGCACCTGATTGCCTGGTCATCACTGATCTTGGTCAGCGGGGGCTCAGATTCGATACATTTCTTGGTGCAATACTTGCAGCGCGGGCCGAATTTGCAGCCCTTGGGCAGTGCAAGCGGATGCGGCACGACGCCGGGAATGGGTTCGAGACGGTCACTTTCAATCTCCAGACGGGGGATGGAAAGCATGAGACCTTCGGTATATGGATGGCTGCACTTGCAGTTGCGGAAAATGACTTCTGCAGGCGCCTGTTCCACAACCTGTCCGCAGTACATGACAGCGACGTCATCCGCCATTTCATTGATAACACCCAGGTCGTGCGTGATGAAGATAATGGCTGTTCCGGTGGTTTCCTTCAGGTCATTCATCAGCTTCAGAATCTGTGCCTGAATGGTCACGTCCAGAGCGGTGGTCGGTTCGTCAGCGATGAGAATCTTGGGCTTGCAGGCCAGGGCCATGGCGATCATGACGCGCTGACGCATACCGCCGGAGAGCTGATGCGGATACTGCCTGATGACAACTTCCGGGTTGGGAATCTGTACGTCATACAGCATTTTCAGTGCTTCCCGGTGCGCTTCCTTCTTGGTCATGCCCTGATGGATCATGAACGGCTCAGAGAGCTGACGATCCACAGAGAAGACCGGGTTCAGACTGGTCATGGGTTCCTGGAAAATGACAGAGATATCATTGCCGCGGATCTGGTTCATCTCTCTGGTGGAAACCTTGGTCAGGTCGCGTCCGTTGAGGAGAATCTCACCGCTTTCGATATATCCGTTTCCGTCAAGCAGCCGCAGGATACTCATGGCCGAGACGGATTTGCCGGAACCACTTTCACCGACGATACCGATGGTTTTGCCGGCATCGAGAGTGTAGGAAACATCATTGACAGCCTTAACGATACCCTTTTTTGTGGTAAAGAAGGTATGAAGGTTTTTTACTTCCAATAACGGCATTCTTCAATCCCTCCTTACTTATCATTCGAAGACTTCGGATCCATGACGTCACGGAGCGTATCACCAATGGTATTGATACAGACGGTCGTGGTGATCAGGATCGCGGAAGTGAAGACCCACTGCCACCAGAAGTTCTTGGCAGCAACGGCGTTGCTGGCGCGGGACAGCATATTGCCCCAGCTGGGCTGCGGATAGTTCACGCCAAAGCCCAGGAAGGACAGGGATGTCTCAGTCTGCATGGAAGCCGCGAAACTCAGGGTCATATTGACGAGAATAACAGAAACAATGTTGGGCAGAATATGCTTGAAGGCAATCCGGCCGGTCTTGACGCCCATGGCCTGAGCTGCGGTGACATACTCGCTTTCACGGGCGACAAGCACCTGAGCACGTGTGATGTAGGCAAATCCGGGCCATCCCAGTACGCCGAGAATCACCATGATCATATAGAGACGCTGATCGGTGGTCAGGGAGACCTGGGCGAGCAGGGAAGAGAGAATGAGCATAAACGGATAGAGGGGGATGGAGCTGAACACTTCAGCAACACGCATGAGGAAGATATCCACCCAGCCGCCGAGGAAACCGGCGAGCAGGCCGATACTCACGCCAATCAGGATTTCGATGATAACGGCGATGGCGCCGACCGTCATGGTGATGCGGCCGCCTGCGACAACGCGCTCTGCGATATTGGCACCGCGGTCATCGGTTCCGAAAAGGTATCCCTTCAGACCCCACTTGTTGAGAAGCTTGCCGTTTGCGTCAACAGCGTAGCTCTGGAAGGAACCGGCATAAATCTTGGCTGCCCCGTTGACGTTGGGATTTTCAGCCTGACGGTAATGGTCACCGCCGAAGGAATAGACATGGCCCTGATTGGTCAGACCGGTGTAGTGATAGGTTCCGGCTTCGATATCGATGAAGTATTCTCCGTCCTGCAGGGTGGGAACCTCCACAAAGTCGGACTGGAAGTCACCGGTCAGAGCAATGGTGCCATCATCCAGAAGCAGGCAGATGCTGCTTGTGGTGGCGCGAAGCTCATTGATTTTCCGCCCGTCCAGGAACTTGGACATGGACTCGGTCTGTGTGGTGCCGATGCTGGTTCTGGCTTTACTGAAAAGACCTTTGGTGCCGGTGAAGACAGAGGACTGTTTGGCATCAAGACCCACCACATAGCTCAGGGTGAAGTCGACATCGACAATATTGGTGCGGCCGATGAACTTGTCCATGTTGGCATAGGCCTGTTTATTGCCCCAGATGTAGAGCGTGCCGTCATCCATCAGAATGGCGGATGCCTGATATCCGCAGGTGACGCGCTTGATGTGGGTAATATCAAGTTCGCCGTTGCGGACAACTTCCGGGACCGGTTCCAGGTTCGGATTGTTCAGAACGGTTTCGGTGGCTTCATACTGGCCGAAACGGTTGCTGCCCCAGCCATAGAACTTTCCGTCCTCGCCGATGGCGATGATGTGGTCCTGACCGGCTGCAACAAAGGCAATCTTTGCATTCTTGACTTCTTCAGGGATCTGCTTGACATTGACGCCGGTGGCGCCGATGGAACCGATACCCCAGACATAAACCTTGCCGTCATTGGACAGACCGACCGAGAAGCTGGAATAGCTGTCGATCATCTTGATGTTTCCGGCAAGCTCACCGGGAACATTCATAAAGTCCATGGTCGGCGGCAGGTCTTTCTGTGTTGTCTCAGTGAACGCATCGTAATACTTGGTCATGAAGTGCGGTGCGATAAAGACAACGCAGAACATCACCAGAACGACAAACACCGAAAACACAGCAAACTTGCGTTCCATAAAACGGTTGAAAACCTGGCGTCCCGGGCTGACGATCAGCTCGGAGTCGTCGGGCACACCGTCTTTAAACTGAATTTCCTTTTCCTCTTCCTTTTTCAGGCCGAACCATTTCTCTTCGTACTTCAGACCGAAGATCCAGCGGACGAACCAGCGCGCAAGGGTACGGAAAATGTTTTCTTTTTTATTCATTTTTTCGCCTCCTTACTTGCTGATGCGCACACGGGGATCAACGATGCCGTAGCACAGGTCGGTAACCAGATTGGAGAAGAGTCCGATGAAGGTGTAAATAACCTCCAGGAACATGATCATATCATAGTCAGCTGTTCGCGTAGCGTTGAGGAACAGAAGTCCCATGCCTTTGAAACCGAACATCGTTTCAAGAATCATGGCACCACCGATTGTGCCGAAGAAACCTCCAACGATGATGGAAACCATGGGGACCAGGGCATTGCGCCATGCATGGCTGTAAATGACGACTTTTTCAGAGAGACCCTTGGCGCGTGCTGTGCGGATGCAGTCCAGATTCAAAGCATCAATCATGGATGCACGGGTGATACGGGTGATCGAGGCCAGGGATCCGAAGGTAAGGCAGATGGTCGGCAGTGCAACGTGATGCAGAACATCAAGCGCATTGCGCAGTCCGGTATAGTTGGTGCCAGGCGTTTTCATACCACTGACAGGGAACCATCCCAGGATGGAACAGAAGAACACAATGAAAATAATATAGATAATAAAGCTGGGGGTAGAGAAGCCGATGAGCGTGAAGAACTGCGTGAAGCGGTCAAATCGGCTGTTCTTTTTTACTGCGCATTTGATGCCCAACGGAATCGTGATTCCCAAAACAGCAATCTCTGTAATCAGGCCGATGATGAATGAGTTGCGCATATGCACCGGTACGACATCGACAACGGGAAGATTATAGTCGTACGAAAAGCCGAAATTTCCCTCGAAAATGCCGGAATAGTGCCCATCATAAAAGGGATAGAGACCAAGCCACCGCAGATAAAGGATGATGGTGTTATCCGTATCAGTACCATACATACGCTGGTATTTCAAATAAAGTTCATTGAACTTGGTGGTTTTCTCTTCCTCGGAAAGCCGTTTCATGGTCTGAATTTCGGTTCTTGCGTCCGTGTAGGCACGGTTTGCCGGCATCAGCTGATACAAAGAGAACAGGATGAATGTCAGCAGGAAGAAGACAAGAACCATGTAGACCAACCTTTTTGCTATATATCTTGCCATGGGTGGGATACTCCTTCAAAGGGAAATAATGCGACAGAATCCCCGGATGGAACAAAGTGACATGACCGGGGATTCTGTCGGGTGAACGAACAAAGACATCCGGCGGCGCCAAGCCGCCGGATGCAGTGCAAGATTTACCTGATTACTTCAGCCAGCAAATGTCTGCGAAGTCCTTGATGTAGTATGCAGAATAGTCATCATACATGGAAGGATCGATGGTCATGTTGAAAGCATAATCATACGCAGCAGAGTTGAAGCCGGTTGCGAAGTTGAAGGCGCAGTACATCGGGCTGCCAGAATAGAAACCATAAACAGCCATCTGATACAGTTCGTCGAGCATCGGAGCGAAGTCGCCGATGGTGTTGTAAACCACCATGCCAGCCTTGGCAACGTTCTCGTTGGCCTTCAGACCAGTCTGGAGCAGATCGGTGAAGGGGTTGTCAGCGGTGCCGTACCAGTTGATGACCAGAGGCATGAGATAGACGCCATTGACTTCTTCAGTCTTGTAAGCGCCGTCAACGGACTTGTAGTTCTTGTCGTTCTCGTTGATCTTGTCAGCGGGGATGGCCTTGTAGCGGACACCCTCACCGGTGTAATCGGTGCCGTCAGCATTGTACACCCAGCCGTCAGCCTCGAGCACTTCGATGGCAGCGTCAGCAGAGGTGGCATAGCTGTCCAGGAGCATGCCCTGATCAACAGCAGCCTTGTACATCCAGGAACCAGTGTAATACGGGCCGTCCACAACACCGCCGTAGCCGCCGGTGAAGTCCTTGGCGAACTGAGCGCGGTCCATGCACAGAGCGATGGCCTGACGGACAGAAGTGAACTGAGCAGGGCCGTAGTCGGCACGGAAGCCCAGCTTGCCGTAGCCAGCGCGGCTGTAGTGGGTGTAAACGAACTTGCCTTCGGATTCGTCAGCAACCTTCAGAGCTTCGTCGGTCTCAGCACCGCCGGTGATGGCAGCGATGACGTCCAGGCCGCCGGCCTTGAGGTCTTCGATCTGGGTGGCAGGAACGATCTTCTTGTAGATGATGGTGCCGATCTTGGGAGTGGTGCCTTCATAGTTGCCCTTGTAGTATTCGTTCTTCACCAGGGTAGCGGTGGAGTCGGTGTTGTCGAAGGACTTCACAGCATAGGGACCAGACCACGGGAAAGCGGCATAGTTTTCAGCGGAAATGTCGGTGCAGAGCTTCTTGATGTTGGCAGCCTGAATGTACTTGCCGTCAGCATCCTTGGCATAGAATTCATCAGACAGATAGCAGCCATTGCCGTCGTCCTTGATTTCAACGCCTTCGCCCAGCCATGCAGCAGCATAGTTGGCGGAGAAACCACCGTAGGTGATCTTGTAGAAGTAGTTGGCATAGTCAGCGGGAACGGTGACGGAGAAGGTGTGGTCATCAATCAGATGAAGACCAGCAAACTCCTTGGTGCCTTCCGTGCTGTCGGGACCAGTGTACTTCTGATAGGCATTCTGCCAGCCGACGACGGTATGATAGCTGGATTCACGGGAAGCAGCTTCGGTGCCGACGGGGGAACCAAATGCCATGGCGAACGCGAGATAGTCCTTAGCGGTGACAGCGCTGCCATCGGAGAACTTCAGGTCGTCCTTGATCTTGATGGTGTAGGTGAGGCTGCCGTCTTCGTTGGTGACTTCCTCATGGGATTCAACAACGGTGTCGTTCCAGGTGTAGCCGCCTTCCTTGGTGGTGGAGACGGTTTCCAGACCGGTGGTCAGGCCTTCAACGTCGTTATCGGAAGCGCCAGGGCTAGACTTGCCGAAAGCGGCATAACGGAACTGACCGGACAGTTCGGTGGAGTTGCCCAGGATGATGGAATCGTCGGCCTTTTCAGAGGTCCAGTCGATCAGAGCAGAAGCAGGGCTCCAGAAGGGGTTGGTGGGATATTCCTGAACACCCTTGATCTGAGCGTTGTACAGATCATAGTATTCGTTGCTGTACAGCGGGACTTCGGGCAGGAGATAATTCCAGCGGGTGATGTACAGTCTCCACCATGCGGCGTAGACGTCATCTTCAGTCTCATAATCACCAGCAGGCTGGGTGTTGTACACCATGGCCATGGTCAGGAAATCCAGACCGAGGAGTTTCTGTTCTCCGTCCACGGTGATGTAACCAAAGCCGGTTTCCTCGTCTTCAGTTACGTCTGCGATGGTGATGTTGGCACCATATTTGTCGTACAGGGAAGTGTAATCTTCGCCATACTTGTAGTTGCCCAGGGTCATGACCTGGAACTCAGGCTGATCCGCAACGTTCGCGGCATCAACGTCAGCGAGAGAGCCGACAACTGAGAAGACCATGATCATTGAGATGAGCAGTGCCATGAGTTTCTTCATGTGAGCTTCCTCCTTTAACATTACCGTTTTCACGGCGATATGACAAACAGCTTACGCCATTGTCTTCATATGTATGAATAAACCTTTGCCCGACCCTTCATGAAATTTGAAGAGATCGATAATGCATAGATAAGATTATATTCCAATGGTCACTGAAATTCAAGTTATCCATGCAATTTTGCCGTTTTCAACCTCGGACCGGACAGTCAGAACGCATGGAGAAGTGAATCATTCGGACTGCGAAAAATTCATTTCTGCTTTGGAGATCGCTGCGTGCGAATGCATTCAGAAGATGGAATGTTCATATGGAACAGCATCGTTCGGTAGCTCAGCAAAATCAATGGAGCGCAGAAGGAAGATGATGCCCAGGGCAAGTGCTGCGACAGCACACAGCAGAATCAGGAAGAGAATATCTTCCGTAAAAAACTGCCAGTTTCCCTTCGTGGCCCTGTATATAAAGGAAAGAATCAGCGCCATGACTGCGCAGACAGCGACAGCTACGGATGAGCGGGACATGCGGATAAAACTGTGCATGTACTGATCCTGGCGCATCGCCCGTCCCTTAAAAGGAAGCGAAAAGGCGCCGAAGAGCAGATAGAGCGCAGGCATCAGTCCGATCAGCAGAGGGATCATGACCAGCAGCTGACCGCTGGAAAGATGGGTCAGTGTGACGGCGAACAGATCCAGCGCGGCAAGAACGAGGGACATCAAAAGTGCACCGATCAGCTTTTTGCGGGACTGATCGGGTTCGCGCATCACAGTCCAAACTCCCTTATAGCGTGCCTTCTTTTTCACTCGGCCCTTGGAATCGGTGACATCAACGATATCAAACTGACTGATATATGAATCACGGCCATTGGCCGGGTTTGAGCGGGCGAAAAGGTTATCGAGAAATCCCATACATGCTCCTTTGTTCCAGAAAAGACACAGCAGCAGGACGGCTTCAGAAAGCAGGAGGAGATCAGCTGTCCACTGTGCTTGCATCTGTCTGACGGCTGCTTTCATGTCCTGTGCGGACAGGAATGCAGGCCGGGCAAGCCAAAACGCCTGGAACAAAGAGGGAGTTTAGCATAATGTCCCATGAAATGCAAACTGATTTTTCACCATTATGCAATTATTCACTCATAATTATTCATCAGGAACAGATGCAGTTTGGAAAAAAGAGCTCGGAATACGGGAAAACACACGGTCTGCAAACGAAAAAGCCGGCAGAAAAGACTGCCGGCGGATGAATATGTATTGAAGCTTACTGTCCCGAGACGGTGACTCCGTCGAATGCAATGTAGGGAAGAGAAATGGAACCATCCTGGAGAACATCCTGACTGATGTCCCGCAGATGCATGAGCATGTCGGGGACACAGCCGCTGATCATGGTTTCAGAGAGCGCACCGGTGATTTTCCCGTTTTCGATCCGGAAACTGTTTTTGGCAACACCGGAGAATTCTCCGCTGGGGGCAGGCTGTCCGCCGGAGAAGCGCATGACGAGAATGCCCTTGTCGATTTTACGGATCATTTCCTCAAGCGAAGTGGTGCCTGCCGGAATCTGAAGGTTCCAGCCTGTGGAGCCGGCACGCTCGAAACCGGTCCTGTTGGCGCCGTATTGGGAAAGCGCGAAATGGACGAGCTTTCCATCACGGATGATGTCGTAATCCTCAGCGAGGAAACCTTCATGGGTATAGTCTTCTCCAATGACAGCATGTGCTTTGTACGGGGAGACAGACAGCGTCATCCGCGGGTCCGCGACCTGTGTGTTCAGCCTGTCCTTCCAGATACTGGTGCCTTCAATGAGACTGCCGTCGGATACAAAGTTGCCCAGAATGGTGAACAGGACGATTTCCATCAGGGCCTGAGGCGCGAGAAGGACGGTCCCGACAAACTTCTCCCCGAGGGGAACCGTGTCAATCTGCTGCTCGACTGCGGACAGTTCCCGGTCCATCAGTGCGCAGTCAATGACCGGATGATCAAGTGCGGCGAGTGTGACATCGCTGGAATAGAAGGAAGAGCCTTTCTCCCCTTCGTGTGCGGAATACATGACGGAGAAGGAATAGGCACCGGAGTGCGTCCGGTAGGTGACACCGTTGGTATTCATGTACACCGAAAGTCCGGCGCTGTGGCTGGTGATCATCTGCTCGACGAGAATCTTCGGGTGACGCTGCGCAATATTCTCCAGCAGTTCTCTGGTTCTGAAAAAGAGCGCATCGGTATCGCAGACGGGTTCACCGGCAGTAAACTCCATGATGCAGGCTTTGTCTGAAAAGGCCCAGGCAGGATCCGGCTCAGCACTCTCGCTGGCGGCAATGCAGTCTTTGACGGCGGCCCTGACTGCGTCCTCGTCAAACCGGTTCAGCTGAACACTGCCTTTGCGCTGATCCTTGAGGACCGTGATGGATACGCCGCGGTCAAAGAGCGTGCGCATCAGCGAAAACTGGCCGCCGTCCACGTTGAATTCTTTGGTTTCGTCTTCGGAAACGATGCACTGAGCATAGGAAGCACCGAGAGATTTTGCTTCACTCAGGATCATTCCGGCCAGGCGTTCAAGTTTTTCCATCATCTCAGCGACCTCCAATCGTAACCTGGCAGCGCAGGGCAGGACCGCCCATGCCCACCGGCATCGGCTGTTTCTTTCCGCAGAAACCGGAAGAAGACCAGACAACCGTGTCACTGACCATATCCACGGTCTTGAGCATATCAAAGGCGACGCCGGAAATGGTGGTGTCGAGCAGTGCACGTCCGAGCTTTCCGTGCTTGATCTCATAGCCCATGGTGACGCCAAACATGAATTCACCCGTTGTGTCGGCCTGACCGTTGCCTGAGTCGATGAGGTAGTATCCGTCATCAATAGATGCAATCATATCTTCCAGGTGATCGGTCCCGGGATGCACCGCCGTGTTGCGCATGCGGATCAGGGGTTCATCCGAGAAGAGCCAGGCCCGGGCATTGCCGCCGGGCTCCATCCCGAAATGCTGGGCAGACTGACGGCTGTTCATATATCCGGTCAGGATGCCGTTTTCAATGAGCGGCACATCTTTGGCCTCGGTGCCTTCATCATCGACAAAAACGGGGAGAGGACACCGCTCGCCGAATGCTGTATGGGCAAAGTCGGTGAGCGTGACTTTTTCGCTTGCAACCTGCCGGCCCAGGCAGTGGCCTGCGACGCTGCCGCCGAGCACCAGGTCTGCTTCGACAGTATGTCCTACGGCCTCATGGGAGAGCATGCCGGTCATCATGCCGCCCAGAATGACGGTCTTTTTTCCGGCGTCGGCATAGACGCCCTCGCGCTTGTGCATGATGCGCTCATAGAGGGCATCAATCTGCGGATAGACCAGGGCAGGATCGGTGAAATTGAGATCAAAGGTCCCTTCGCCGCCGAGCGCCTGGAAGAGCTCGACCGGAGCGCCGTCCGGCGTTTCGGCTGTCATGATCAGATAGCAGTAGGAGCGAGGCAGAATGGTATGGGCATCCATCGCATCGGATGTGAGGAGCACCTTTTCCATGGAATCCTCTGTCGCGGAAAGCGACCTGGAGATCAGGCCGGGACAGTGCTCAACCATGTAGGCATCCAGAGACCGGAGAAAATCAATGTAGGTCCGCTGTGCAACGTCATGGATGTCTGCTGTGAGAGGAAAGGATTGCTTTCTGAGCGGGGGAAGGGAGGGCAGGCCGCGTCCGGCATGCCGGTCCATAAAGGCGGCATTTTCTGAAGCAGCCTTGAGCACGGTGCGTGCTGCTTCATCTGAATACTCAGCCATGGACGAGAAACCATAGGTTCCGTTTTTGTATACACGGGCAGAAACACCGGACACATCGGTCCTGGAATTGCTGACAATGCTGCCTGCCAGCATGGAAACGCGGCGGCTCCGGTTCAGCTGACCGCGCAGTTCTGTATGGGCAGATGCTGAAAAAGCGGCTTTCTGTCCAGCCATGATTTCCTGGAGCATAAGAACCTCCTAGATGATGATACAGGAAGTATAGCATAAATCAGCAGCCGGAATCATATTCTCAGGAGATTCTTATTTTCGCCGATTTGTTTTTGACAAACAGAAAAGCACACAGAAAAAGAGTGCTCCGACGGGGATCGGGGAGCACTCTTCAGGAAGGCTATTGAATTTAATTGGAAGGAAGAGGGAGCAGTTCGCTCGGTGCTGTGCGCTTCAGGGACCAGTTTTCAAGTGATCCGGAGAGACGCAGGGTCAGCAGATCCCCTTCAAGTGAGAAGATTTTATATTTGGTCTGTGTACTGGTTTCTATCGTGGCCAGGTCGTCGTAAGACCAGGTCATCTCTTCACCGTCGATCACGCAGCTTCCGTCTGCCCGCAGAACGAAGGTATGGCCGTCGCCTTCCCAGGTTCCTGCCAGCTGCCAGACAAAGCGTTCTGCAAGCGCAGTCTGAACCTCGGCGTTTTCGGAGACTCTCTGGAGATAGGGGTAAGCATTGTCATACTGGCCTTCAGTGTAGAGGCTCAGACCGGTCTGTGTGCAGGCTTCAGAATAGAGAGCCGCAAGATCGCTGTATTCTTCAGGAAGATCCGTCAGATTCAGACCATCCAGCGCTGCAGCAACGGCCGGAAGACTGCCCTCAGCATGGGCAGCGCGCGCTTTCTCTGCTGCATCCTTGTAAATGGACACTGTGAAAGCTTCTTTGGCGGCCTCTGCATCCTCATAGGAGCCCGCTTTCTCAAAGTAGGAAAGAGCCAGCTGCTGGTCGCCGGCATCGGCTGCAGCCTGACCAAGCGCGTAATAGGTTTCGTGCAGTCTGTTCTGTGCATCCTGATAGGCACCGAGAAGTGCAAAGGCTTCAGCGGCCTTTTCCAGTTCCCCATTCTCGAGGAGATTCACAGCGTAAGTGTACCTTGCATTCTGTGCCCGGGCTCCGGCATCCTGATAGCTGCCCAGTGCCTCAAAGGCAGAAGCCGCCTCCGTCAGGCTGCCTGCGGTCTCCAGGGATTCCGCGACTTTGTAACGGCATTCGTTTGCGCGCTGTGCGCTGTCGAGATAATCAGCGATCGAATCAAAGAGCGCAGCGGCTTCACTCAGTTTACCTTGATCAGTCAGGGCTTCGGCGTCCTGATAGATGATGGACCTGGCACGGTCGGCACTGTCGGAATAGTCGGCAAGAGAAAGGAACAGATCATGGGCAGCCGTGCGTTTTCCGTCTTTGAGGAGGGATTCAGCCTGCTGATAGAGGCACTGCAGGCGCTGATCCTTGCTGTCTTCGTAATCGGCGAGCGATTCAAACAGGGAAGCGGCTTCTTCATATTTTCCTGCAGTCTTCAGGGCAGACGCTGAGGCGTAATCACAGGCCTTCACCATGGTGCGGCAGTCGGAATAGGCCCCGAGCTCTGTAAAGAGCGCTTTGGCTTCATCATACTTTCCGGCATCATACTGTGCCTTTGCAGATGCATAACGCGCTTCGTTCAGATGGGTTTTGCTCTGCATATACCCGCCGAGCTCTTCATAAAGGGCCGCAGCTTTGTCATACTCACCGGTCTCCATGTATTGTCCGGCCAGGGCATAGGCGGTCTTTTTATAGAGCGCAGCGCTTCTCGAGTAGGTCCCGAGCATCTTGTACAGTTCAGCTGCCTTTTCCAGCTCACCGGCATCTGCGAGTGCACCGGCCCAGGCATATCTGACTTTCTGGAGCATCTTTTCCGAATCGGAATAATTCCCCAGCGCTTCGAAAGCGGCAGCGGCGGATTCATATTCTCCGCGCTCAAAAGCGGCTTTGGCAGGAAGATAATGGCAGTCGGAGATCAGGGTGGCTGTGTCAGCATAGTCCTGCGGCAGCTGGACAAGCAGAGACAGCGCGCGCTGATATTCTGTATCTTTCATAGCCGTTTTGGCTTCCTGATAGAGACAGGAAACGCGCTTTTCATCGGCATCAAGATACCCTGAGATCGAGGCGAACATGGTGGCAGCGACGGTGAATTCGCCGTTGTTCATGGCTTCCAGAGCCGGTGCATAGATACACTGTCTTGCCATATCGTGCGCGTCAGCATAATCTCCTGCAGCCAGGAATTCGCCTCCGGCCGCACTGGTGTCGCCGGCTTCATAGAGCTGGGTTCCTTTCAGATAGTGTGCCTGACGGAGCAGGCTTTCGCTTTCTTCAAGGGTACGGACCGTGGAAAGCAGGGAGATGGCTGTGTCAGGATCCCCCGCGGCAATGGCCGCCCTGCCCATTTCCAGACGGCAGGACATGGCATAGGACGGGCTTTCCTCATAGGTGCCCAGGGATTCAAAGACCTGAGCTGCTTCGGCATATTCACCGGATCCAAAGAGCTGAAGCGCTTTCTGATAATTGCATTTGGTGAGCATGTCTGCACTGTCCAGATAGGTGCCCAGGGCAGTGAAAAGCTCTGTCGCCTCAGAAATGCGGCCGTCGTTGAGGAGCAGCGTGGCGCGGAGATAATCGGACTGTTTCAGCTGAGTCGGACAGTCCATATAACTGCCCAGTGCTTCAAAAACCTGATGCGCATGCACCAGGCTGGTTTCAGTTCCTGCATCCAGCAGCTGTCTTCCCTGTTCATAACGGGAACGGACCAGCAGATCATTGGCGTCCATATACCCGGGCATCGTCGAAAATGCAGTGATCGCTTCGGTATAACTTCCCTGATTCAGGAGATTCACTGCCTGGCGGTAACGGATATAGGGAAGCAGATGGAAGTAGATGCCGTAGGCAAGGGCAAGGAGAATCAGAAGCGTGATGGACAGACGGGCAAAACGCCTGCGCTTGTTGGTCTTTTTCCGGAGTACTTTTTCCTTCTCAGCCTGCTGCCGGGATGCGGCTTCACGAGTGGCACGGGCATGCAGTTCCAGCTTGCGCTGGTGTGCATCCACCGCGGCTTCAACCGCATCGCGCTGATAAAGACGGAAGACATCCTCGCGCTTTCTTTTGCAGTGAGCGCAGACTTCGGTGTCCAGCGCATTCGGACGGCCGCATACGCAGACCCACACATTTTCCTGTTCTTCGGGAAACCCCACCGCCTGATCCCCGGCGACAAAGCGCAGCATTTCAAGATCGCGGCCGCTGGCTGCATTGGACGTGTATTCGGTCATGGGGGACCGCCCGCGCCGCCAGACAAGACCATCGCTGTACCAGATTTTTTCGATGAACACTTCGACTTTGTGGGGAAGTGTTTTGTCTTCATCCTGCGGGAGTGGGACGATGAAATCATAGGGTTCGCCCGGCTCGGCATACAGGTCATGCGCACGGAAAAGTACACGGCTCGATTCATCACCGTCACGGCCGTGGAGCACAAGGGTGACCTCTGTGGAAGTCACCGGTTTGTCAGCAAGGTTGTTCAGTGTCACCTCAGCCCCTGTGCCTTCCTTGTCAATCAGCCGGCAGCGCCAGACTTCAGAGGGGCATGAAAGGTCAATTTTCAAGGCAGATCACCTCGGTCAGTTATCGCGGAGAATCAGAAGCTCTGAGAGCTTCATTTCATGGAATACACCCATCAGAAGAACAGAAGTTCCGTCCTGGGCCACGGTGTGATAGCGGAGAACAGCAGATGCATCATCACCATATTCACTCAGACCATAGTTGCCGCTGTTCAGGTCTCCGTAAAGGACTTCACGGTTGTCGGCATATTCACCCTCCCCGAAACGGAAGCGGGTCAGCACGGATGAAAAGTCGTCACCGATACGCAGGGAGCGGGGACCTTCAAAGGTGTCAGAACTGACAGTGACAGAAGCAATCACAGGCTGGGTGCTGTTGGAGGCGGTGCGGAAGAAGATTTCACACACACCGAAGTCCATTCTGCGCATCCGGCTTCCGTCGGAGTCATCCATGGTGGTATCTTCAATCGGTTCGCCCAGCAGCCGGACCGCTTCTTCGGGGGTTGTATGGAGAAAATCGATCCCGGAGAAAACAAGATCGCTTTCGCCGAAGGGCGTCAGAGTGAGACCATCATAGCTCGAAGCAACGGCGGAGTAGGAGCGGTCGCGTGCACTGCGTTCGACGAGGGCGAGGGTAGCCTGAACGTCGGCCAGAGAAATGCTGGCGGAAGCACCGTACAGGCGGATGCGGTCCACCGTGTCGGATTCAATGTTATACATCAGGCCAATATCGGAATAGGAACCGTCTTCAAGCTGATCATGGACAGAATACTGCACGCTGGTGATGCGCTGGCCATCCCTGGAAACCCAGGCCCAGGCAGCATACTCGGGCAGACTGTCAAAAACATACAGCACAGCATGCTCATAATCGCCTGAGAGTTTCTCGTTTTCACTGTAGAACGAGGCCAGCAGGTCTTTGACGGGCTCACCGATATAGGTATCATGGCAGGCGGTGATTTCGCTGTTGATGACAAAGGAAAGCAGGGCAGCGTCCTCGTCCATCTGAGGATGATTCATGTACAGTGTTCCGAAGGTATACTGGAATGCATAACCATCCTCGGTGATATCTGCTTCGTTTTCGGGCACAAGGATCGGTTCCTGCGTTTTGGCATAATTCAGGACAACATCGATCAGACTGCTGAGTTCCGAATAAACCAGCGGATCTGCACCGTCATCTGCAGCCATGGCAGGGAGAATCTGAAGCAGAAGGCCAAGGGTGAGAAGAACAGAAATCAGACGTTTGCACATAAAAGGTATCCCCATTTCAATCATATTTTCCATCCGCACAAGGAATGGAAAAGAGAATTATCCATTAGAATTGTATCGCGAAATGCTTCTTATGTAAAGGAAGTAAACAAAATTACATGCAAAAATACACAAACTATTCACAAATGGTCACAAAGTTTCTGCACATCCCTTCTGGACGGGCGGTCAGAACACACAGAAACCACCTGAAAACACAGCAAAAGCGGAAAAGCTGGAGAGATCAGACCGGAAGCAGATCAGCAGCCGTTTACAGGGCATGCCGGGGACGATATAATCATTCACGCCGTAGCAGAATCATCAATGAAAAAGGAGCATGAACAGCATGACGTTTGAAAAAGACAAAGCAAAGCACTTGAAGGTTGCCTATATCGGAGGCGGCTCAAGAGGATGGGCATGGGGCTTCATGACCGACCTGGCCATGGATCCGGATATGGGCGGAGAAGTTCGACTGTACGACATTGATGAGAGCGCTGCACGGCGCAATGAAATCATCGGCAACAAAATCATGGCGCATCCGGACGCAAAGGCGCACTGGTTGTTTACAGTTTCAGAGACTCTGGAGGAGGCACTGCGCGGAGCAGATTTTGTTGTGATCTCCATTCTGCCTGCCACGTTCCAGGAAATGAAGAGTGATGTCCATCTGCCGGAACGGCTGGGTGTGTATCAGCCGGTCGGCGACACCGTGGGTGCTGGCGGCTTTATGCGGGCCATGCGCACCATTCCCATGTTTGTGACCATCGGTCAGGCGATCCGCGCATGCTGCCCGGATGCATGGGTGATCAATTACACCAATCCGATGACGCTGTGCGTCCGCACGCTCTATGAGGTGTTCCCCGACATCAAAGCTTTCGGCTGCTGCCATGAGGTGTTCGGCACACAGAAGCTTCTGTGCGCCATGCTGGACCGTGAGCTCGGCATTCCCGGCGTTCAGCGGCAGGATATCCGCACGACGGTAACCGGCATCAACCATTTTACCTGGATTACGAAAGCAACCTACAGGGATATCGACCTGATGCCGCACTATGCCGCGTTTGCGGACAAGTATTTTGAGGAAGGCTTTGAGGAAGGAAAAGACAACAACTGGATGAATTCCTTCTTCTCGTGTGCCCATCGGGTCAAGTTTGATCTCTTCCGCCGCTATGGGGCGATCGCAGCGGCCGGCGACCGGCATCTGGCAGAGTTCATGGCGCCATGGTATACCCGCGATCCGGAAACCGTTCACTCCTGGAAGTTTGGACTGACACCGGTGGACTGGCGCATTGAAGATCTCTCCCGGCGCATGAAACGGTCGGATGATCTGATTTCCGGGAAAGAGGAAGTGCAGCTCAAGGCCAGCGGTGAGGAAGGCCATCTGCTGCTCAAGGCTGTCCTGGGCCTTGGAGACCTGGTCAGCAACGTCAATATTCCAAACTGCGGCCAGATTCCCAATCTCCCGATGGGCGCTGTGGTGGAGACCAATGCGCTGTTCGGACTCAGCCGGATTGAGCCTGTGTACGCAGGAACTGTGCCCGCACCGATCCTTCCCCTGATCGCAAGACATGTCTACAATCAGGAGAACACTCTGACGGCCGCGCTGAACTGTGACAGAAAACTCGGTCTGTCCACCTTCCTGAACGATCCGCAGCTTTCCCTGGTGCGTCCGGAAGACGGCAAAAAGCTGTTTGATGACATGCTGGAAGCGCAGAGGGCCTATCTCCCGGAAAAATGGTTTGAATAAAGACAAAGCAGCGGGCGCCGGTTCTTCGGTGCCCGCTGCTGCTGTATCTGCCTGTCAGATGAGAATACCGTGCAGATGATCCACTTCGTGCTGAATGATCTGCGCCGTAAATGCTTCAAAGACGGCAGTGTGTTCCTGAAAGTCCGGATCTTCCCAGACCACTTCAATGCGCTGATACCGTGTCACACTTTTCTGACCGGTATGGCACAGACAGCCCTCCTCTGTTTCGTAGGGACCGCTTTGGGAGAGAATGCGGGGATTGAGCATGGGAATCGGCATGCCGAAAGGGGCAATGACAATGATGCATTTGGAAAACCCGATCATATTGGCTGCCATGCCCACGCAGGAAGACCGATGCGCTTTGAGCGTATCGGTGAGATCACGGACGATGGCAAGATCTTCCTTTCCGGCAGGGGTGGAAGGTATGGAGAGAAACTGATCGTTATGAACCAGCGGACGGATCATCGGCAGAACATCTCTTTTCCTTGTATATGTAGTATCGGGCAGTTTTTGTCTGATCAAACTATACAATGGACTGAGCAAAATGTCAAAAGGCATGAGGCGTGCCTGACACAATCAGACCGGGACTGAAATCGCCGAAATGAGCAGTGCATAGCCGGCTGAGATGATTCATTGCAGGAAGGCGGAGTACCATACCTCAGCGCCGCATGCATGTGTGACGCAAGGCGATCTGGCCTACAGGAAGTATATCATGGCTCTCAGTGTAACAATCAGGAAAAACCTTGCGTGTACGCTGTGAAAAGCGTTGAATCAGTTGCCTTTTCAGTGCTTTTTCTATAAAATGGGGACAGGATTGGAAAAGAGGGATACATATGCTGATTCCCGTTTTAACAGAGCCGAATTATCGGAGTTATCTGTGGGCCAAACAGGCGATGGAAGGAATTACGCAGGAATCCGGAAAAAGAAAATACAGATGTGTGCCTCTTGATGCGGACCACTTTGAGAGCATCGACTACGATGCTCTCTTTGGGAAAGAGCGGCGCATGCTGATTGTTGTGGGCACATCGGTTGCGTGGATGCCCAGAACGCTCCGGTTTTTCAATGCACGGGATATCGAATCGATTTTCATCAGCTTTGACCCGGCGGAAACGTCTCTGCCTACAGGCATGGTCCGGATGGATTATGTCGGCGCAATCCATCATCTTCTGAGCTATCTGACGGAGGACTGCGGGAGAAAGCAGATTGCGATCTATGCCTATAATCCAAGTTCTTCCGCGGATAACATCAAACTCCGTTATTTCAGAAAATGGTGCGAGGAAAAAGGCTGGTCTGCGGAAGAAAGCACCTTCTACAATCTGGCCGATCTGAAGGGATGCTATCACCAGTTCCGGCAGAAAGTCAGTCAGTTTGATGCCGTCATCTGTGCCAATGATATCGCCGGTGTTTCCCTGCTGAGTTTCCTGCGAAGTGACGGGATCCGGGTGCCTGACGACCTTTATGTGACGGCTTTCGGCAATTCTCAGATGGCTGAACACGTTCAGCCGTCCCTGACAACAGCGACACTCGACCACCGGGAACTGGGAAGGCAGGCTGTGCTTCTGTTCTCCTATCTGTCCAGGACACCCGCCACATCCAGCCTTTCATCGAGAGTGCGCAGTCAGCTGATCGTGCGTGAATCGACGGCGATGACTCCCGATACCACCATGAACTATTTTCCGCACAATGATGCCGACGCGTTTGAAAACAGCATCAACTTTTATTCCGATCCTGAAGCCGAACGTCTGCTGAGAGCGGAAACGCTTCTGAATGCCTGTGATCCAACCGACCTGCTTCTTCTCAGGCGGATGAAAAAAGGAAGCTCCATGGATGCTCTGGGGCGGGAACTGTATCTGACGACATCGGCCCTGCATTACAGAAAGAAGCGTCTGATGAATCTGGCAAACTGCGTGCACACCTCTGAATTCCTGGAGTTTCTGGATTTCTGCTCGCAGAAGGGCATCCTGGAATGATGGTTTTGCGCTGTCAACTGAAAAAGATGGGATGCGCGGAAAAAGACCTGCATATCTCAGGAGAGAAACGTGAAAGGAACTGTGAAAATGGAAAAACATCCTGTGCTCAGTGGGATTGACCGGATTGCCACTGTTTTGGATCAGCTGGACGGGAAACGCGTGGGACTGATGACCAATCCTACAGGCATCAATCATGCATTGCAAAGCACCATTGATATTCTGAACGCCTCATGCCGCCTGACTGCGCTGTTTGCTGTGGAACATGGGATTCGCGGGGATGCGCAGGCCGGTGCCGCGGTGGAAAGCACGGTCGATGAAGAGACCGGGATTACGGTTTACAGTGCCTATGGGAAGAACAGCCATTTCACCAAAGAAATGCTGGATGCCTTTGATGTGCTGGTTTTTGACATACAGGATGTCGGAGCCAGATTCTATACCTATCTGTATTCCCTGTCCTATGCCATGGAAGCCTGCAGCCGGGCAGGGAAGTCCATGATAGTGCTGGACCGCATCAATCCGCTTGGCGGGATCAGGACCGGAGGCACCGTGCTGGACCCGGCCTTTTCCTCATTCGTGGGAAACTATGAGCTTCCCACGCAGTACGCCCTGACCATTGGAGAGTACGCACTGTATGTGAAGGACTATCTGCATCTGGAACTGCCGCTCACGGTGGTGCCGCTCGCAGGATGGGAGCGGTGGATGCGCTTGGATGACACAGACCTGCCCTGGGTGATGACCAGCCCCAACTGCCCCACGCTGGATACAGCCCTTTGCTATATCGGCACCTGTATTTTTGAAGGGACCAACTGCAGTGAAGGGCGCGGAACGACCATGCCTTTTCAGCTGATCGGGGCTCCGTTTATTCGGGCCGGGGAACTCGAAAAACGGCTGTCTGAGCTTGACACCCCCGGCATCCATTTTCGGAGAGCAAGCTTTGTGCCCACTTTCAGCAAGCATGCCGGGCAGACATGCCACGGGGTGCAGATGCATATTCTGGACCGTGACCGGGCGGATGTGTTTGCGGCAGGCCTTCTTCTGTGCGACACGATCCGGAAGATGTACCCGGAGGCATTCCGCTTCATTCAATGGGAAGGTGATCCATGCTATTCGATTGATAAGCTCCTGGGCACGGATGTGTACAGAACAGGCCGGATGACGGCGGAAGAGCTGATTCGCACATCGAGGGAAAAAGTGGACCGGTTTACGGCTGAAACCAAGAAATACCATCTGTACTGAAAAGATGCATTCCGACTGCAGCAAATGGTGTGGATGCTGAAACAGAAAAACGGCGCCTCTTTCCGAATGGAGAGAGGCGCTGCTTTGTGAACAGGGGCCAGGAAAGGAAGAAGGCTTTCAGCTCTTCGGCGGAGCACGCCTGCATCAGGCGGGGACTCTGAGCACGACGACAGCCAGTTCATCCTCCGGCAGACGGACGGATGCCCAGCTGATTCCATTGATTACATGAAGTTCACAGAGAAACTGAGCCGGCTCCGGAGACTGGCTGGTCATGATTTCGCACTCAGGCGGAGCAGGAGCATCCCATTGGACGAGGATGGAGCCATCCAGTCCTTTTTCGCTGGCGCAGGCGATGAGCAGGCCGCGGTCGATCAGGTACCGCTTGGCGAGAACCCCCTCCGGAATGCTGTCAAGGCCGACCGTATCGGTAAACTGCCCCTGCCCATAGTGTTCAAGCCAGCTGCGCCGCAGCGCGACGAGCTTCTGTAATCGCGCATACTGTTCCGGATCCCGCTGGAACGTGTTGTCCATATACAGATCATAGCACCACAGATAAGCCCCCATGGTGAAAGCGCGGTGCAGGAGCTCTGTGGAATGCCGGGCAATATGTTCGGGACGCATGGCAGAGTGTCTGCGTGGATTCATCATGTCGACGAGAATCTGATCCGGAAAGGTATATTTGTAGACTTCCGGCATGCGGCTGTGCAGGGGACAATGCATTTCCGAGA
>R21__coassemble_208_pt1 | contig 50079 bp, 42 predicted proteins | sample R21__metabat2_high_PE_034 | metagenome-assembled genome bin R21 | reverse complement strand
CCTGTTTTTGTGCAATGGGGGCAGCACTGGACGGAATCGGGTCCTGAAGACAACCGCGAACCCCTGAAAAAATCTGAAAAAATATGTTTCAATTTTCTGAATCAATCACTGCCAGCCGCATTTTTCGTGCGTAACAATGAACGTCACAGGGAATACAACATCAACCTGTATGATCAAAATAAAACATGTATTAAAAAAAGGAAATTCAAATCAATGAAGAAAATTGCAGCTGTACTGATGACCATCATCATGATGACCCTCAGTATCACCTCTCTTGCCGCCGGCAAAGCACTCACGATCGATGAAGCCAAGCAGAAAGCACTGGAGTATCTCGGACTCAATGCCAATGAAGTCACCTGTACCAAGGCCTATATGGACTGGGAAGACGGACGCAAGGTCTATGAACTGGAATTCTTCTGCAACGGCACGGAATATGAAATGGATATGGATGTCATGACCGGTTCGATCACCCGTCTGTCCAAGGAATACCACGGCAATTACAATCTCTACCTCAACGGCGAATACGATGGCGATTTTGATCATGACTACGATCATGATGATCTCTTTGACTGGGACGACATGTTTGAATGGGACGATTAATCTGCCCGGATCAAAAACGAAGTCCATGGATGCCCTGTGCCTGAATGCGGCACGGGGCGTTTTTTTCTTTCGCAGTCCTTTGTGATGTGAACGGAAGGAAAAAGGCGGGGAATATGGAACACATACTACTGCCGGAGAAAGGCAGAGCGTTTTTTCCTTCGGCGTGAAGGAAAACGGGAATGAACTGAGAGACGGAGAAGAGAATGAAGACAGACAGGAAGAAGATTCTCATCATTTATACGGGCGGAACCATTGGCATGATCAGGACGAGCAAAGGGTATGCACCGGAAAAGGAAAAATTCCATCAGCTTCTGGATGCCATCCCCGAACTGAAAGCGGAGGAGATGCCGGCATGGGATGTGGTCGACATGGATCCGCTGCTCGATTCCTCCAATATCACAGTCCATGAGTGGAATGCCATTGGAGCCATGATTGCAGAACATTATGAAGCGTACGACGGTTTTGTTGTCCTTCATGGAACCGACACCATGGCCTACACGGCCTCTGCGCTCTCCTTCACCCTCAGGAACAACCGCAAACCGGTCATCCTGACCGGGTCGCAGATCCCGCTGTGTGAAATCCGGACGGATGCCCGTGACAATCTGATCACGGCCATGATGGTGGCATCCGATGACCGGGTGCACGAAGTCTGTCTGTATTTTGGCGGGAAACTGCTCAGAGGGAACCGGTCGATCAAATATTCAGCCGACGACCTGATTGCTTTTGAATCGCCGGATTTTCCGCCTTTGGCCGAGGCCGGCATTGAGATCCGCTACAACACGTCCCTGCTTCTGCCGCCGGGTGAGGGTGCGTTCAGCCTGCAGACGCTCCAGAACGTGCCGATTGGTGTCATTAAGGTGTTTCCAGGCATTCAGTTTGAGCTGTTTGACTCGATTATGACGGAGAGACTGAAGGGGATTGTGATTGAAACCTTTGGCGCGGGGAATATTCCGGGGGACGCGGACCGGGTGCTTCCCATTGTGCGCAAGGCCAGTGAAAACGGGACCATCATTATCGTCTGTTCCCAGTGCCCGCATGGCACGGTCATGCTGGGAGCCTATGAAACCTCTGCCACGCTGAAAAAGGCCGGCGCGGTCAGCGGGTATGACATTACGACGGAAGCGGCTGTAGCCAAACTGTATTATCTTTTCAGCAGCGGGCTTTCCGGCGAAGAAATCCGCAGGCGGATGGAACAGAATCTGCGCGGGGAAATCTCTGTTTAACAGATCTTTCAAAAAAGGTCTCGCCGCGGCATCCCAGGGGCAGCGGGCGGACCTTTTTTATGTGGCGCGAACAAAGGATCAGAGGATTGATTTTCAGCGTCTGGACAGCTATGATTCAAATCAGGCTGCGGACAGCCTGATACGAAGGAAAAGGAGGCGCCGCTTCATGGAATCCATACCCCTGATCACAAGGGATCGGAGTTTCTACCGGTCACTGATCCAGCTGGCGGTTCCGGTCGCCCTTCAGAATCTGATCACCTTTGCGGTCGGTTTTGCGGACAATCTCATGGTCGGTGCACTGGGGGATGCAGCGATTTCGGGCGTTTACATTGCCAGTCAGATCCAGACGCTCGTGCAGCTGTTTTCCGGCGGGATTGAAGGCGCCATTCTGATCCTCAGCGCACAGTACTGGGGAAAAGAAGACCTGCGGTCGATCCGGCGGATTGTGTCGATCGGCATTCATTTTTCCGTGATCTTCGGCATCCTGCTGACTGCGGCCTGCGCCTGTATGCCCCATGCCATTCTTTCTTTGTTTACAGGGGATCCGGAAGTCATCGCCAATGGTGTGGAGTACCTGCGGATCGTCTGTCTCTCCTATGTCTTTTTCTGCATGACGCAGGCACTGATTGCGGCCATGCGAAGCGTGGAAGTGGCCAGGATCGGCATGGTCGTCTCCGGCATATCGCTTGTGTTCAACGTTTTTCTCAACTATACGCTGATTTTTGGCAAGTTCGGCATGCCGATCATGGGCATTCACGGTGCAGCCCTGGCGACACTGATCTCAAGGATCATCGAAACCGTGGTGATGCTTCTCTATGTCTTCCGAATGGATCACAGGCTGACTCTCGCGCCATCAGATCTTTTGAAAACGGACCGGGTGCTCCGGAAGGATTTCCTGCGTTACGGTCTGCCGATTGTGGGCGGGCAGGTGATCTGGAGTGTCAACATGATGGGAAATTCCGTGATTCTCGGACACTTCGGACAGTATGTCATTGCCGCTGCCAGCATTGCCAATACGCTCCATACACTGGCCTATGTCACCATGAACGGAATGTCTTCCGCCGTGGGCATCATTACAGGAAAGACCATTGGGGCCGGCCGGATCCGTCTGATGAAGGAATATGCCAGGACAACGCAGATCCTCTTTCTTGCGCTGGGACTCCTGACCGGTCTTCTCATGGCGGTGATCAGAGGCTGGTTTATCGGGCTGTATTCCGGTGTGACAGAACAGACCGCTGTCTATGCATGGCAGTTCTGCACGGTGCTCTGTGTCACCTTTGTCGGGACCTGCTATCAGGCGGCCTGTCTGTTCGGACTGGTGAAATCCGGAGGCGATATCGGGTTTGTCTTTAAAAATGACACGATTTTTGTTCTGCTGGTGGTTCTGCCCTCTGCGATCCTTGCATCCTATCTGGGAGCGCCGCCCTGGGTCGTCTTCGCCTGCCTGAAGTGTGACCAGATTTTCAAATGCATTGTGGCCTTCTTTAAAATCAACAGCTTTAACTGGATGAAAAATCTGACACGGGATGAGAGCGGCGAATGAGCCCAATCACCGATGCATAAGAGCCCAGGTCCGGAAAGATGTTTCCGGCCTGTGGCTCTTTTCTTGTCTGCCAATCGGGAGGACTGCGGTGTCTGCGCGAAGGAATTTTATTTTTTTCTGAGAAGATGGAACAAAAGCAAAAGCTGTCCGTCTAAATGAGTGAAACCGATGGAAAGATCATTTGGAAGGAGATTCGAATATGAAAAAGATCAGAAATATGCTTTGTCTGCTTCTCTCAGCCCTGATGCTTTTGAGCCTTGCACCGGTTGGTGCAGAGCAGAGCACAAATCATCTGCCGGATGTTTTTGAGGGAATTGTCATGCTTCAGGAGGGGGACAGCGGGGAAGCCGTCCTGGCTCTCCAGATGCGGCTGCAGGAACTGAAATATCAGACGGTTGAAACAGACGGTCAGTATGGAAAAGGAACGGCCGAGGCTGTGCTTGCCTTTCAGGAGCGCAGCGGACTGCTGGAAACAGGGATTGCGGACCGGATCACCCTGGAAGCACTCTTCCAGCCGGATGCAGCCTATGGAAAAACGCAGGAAACGCCATGGTTTGAGGGACTGGCAGAGGTGCTGACGGAAGACGTCTGGTATACCTCGTCCACCCCTGCAGCCACTGCCATGAAGAGCCGGATGACGGATGGCATCTATGAACTGACGGATACAGCCTGGTTCAGCACCAACGAATACAGTGCATTCGGCGACAATCGCTTTCAGTCGGTCCTGACCCAGCCGCTTTCCACGTTTGCAGCCGAGGTGGACACGGCATCCTACGCGCATCTGCGCAGGATCATTCTAAGCGGACAGGTGCCGCCTGCGGACGCCGTCCGTGTGGAGGAAATGCTGAATTATTTCCATTACAGCTATGCCGCCCCGAAACAGGATGAACCCTTCGGCGTCACCATGGAGGTCGGTCCGTGCCCGTGGAATGAGCAGACCCGGCTGCTCCTGGTCGGGCTTCAGGCAGCTGAAATACAGGTGCCTGAAACAGAGGGTCAGAACCTTGTCTTTCTGATCGATACGTCCGGCAGCATGGAGGGGGCGGATCGTCTGGACCTGGTCAAAAGGGCCTTTCTGCTGCTTCTGGATACCCTCCAGCCGCAGGATACCGTCTCCATTGTGACCTATGCATCGTCGGAGCGTGTTGTGCTCGAGGGCGTGAGTGCAGGCGAAAAAACGCGTATCATGGAAGCCATTTCTGACCTGTTCGCCGGCGGATCCACCAATGGCGGAGCGGGGATTACCAAAGCCTATGAAGTGGCGGAAAAGTATCTGATCCCGGGCGGTGTCAACCGAATTCTGCTGGCGACGGACGGGGATCTGAATGTCGGTGTGACCTCGGAAGGGGAACTGGCCCGTCTTGTGATGGAGAAAAAGCAGAACGGTGTCACCATGACCGTGATGGGGTTCGGATACGGCAATTATAAGGACAACAAGATGGAAGCCCTTGCGCTCTACGGAGACGGAACCTACTGGTACATTGACACAATCCACGAGGCAAGGCGCGCGCTTGTGACGGAGGCCGGAGGACAGTTCAGAACCGTCGCCAGTGATGTGAAAATCCAGGTGGATTTCAATCCGGCCCGGATCAAAGGATACCGTCTGATTGGCTATGAAGACCATCTGCTGGAAGCGGATGAATTTGCAGATGACACAGTGGATGGGGGAGAAATCGGCAGCGGACACCGCGTCACTGCGCTCTATGAAATCGTTCCCGCAGACAGCACCTTTGAAATCGAGACGGCGGAAAGCAGATATACGGCTCCGCAGATGCAGGAGGAAAGCAGCGAGTGGTTGTGCGTCAATATCCGGGCCAAAGCCCCGGGCAGCGATGCAAGTACGCTCTACACCTATCCGCTGACTGATCCCATGGCCGCGGAGACAGCAACCGATAACCTCCGCTTTGCATCGGCTGTGGCGGAAGTCGCGATGGTGCTTCGGGAAAGTCCATTCAAGGGAACGGCGACCTATGAGGGCGCTATGGAGCTCCTGCGCAGCTGTGAAAGTGTTCTTGGGGACCCCTATAAAGAGGAATTCCTCTATTTGGTGAATTCGCTGGCGAGGATGGATTGACACGACCAGCGGAAGGCAAGGGGATAGCGCCTGCAGTTGGAGCAGGCGGTGAAGGACCCGGCAGGAAGGGCGTGCCGGGCCCTCCACTTGCATAAAACCGCTCTTGACCTTGAAGTAAATCACCGAGCGGGAAGACAACTTCCGCAGCGTGACGGCCTTCAACGTGGCGGCGAAGGCGCTGAACGGAAAGACGGATCGGAGCGTGTGCCTGCGGGTGAAGCCCAACAAGACCTCCCAGTCCATCCGTCGGCTGATGGCCGGGGACCAGCTGCAGGTGATCGCGGTGGGCAAGACCTGGGACAAGGTGGTTGACCTGACCACGGGCCAGACCGGCTACGTCGCCAGCGCCTGCATGACCCCCGCGTGAGACGGAAAATCCTGAAGGAAACACAGGAAAGAACGACTTTGGCACGGAAAGAACTGAAAGTCTCCCGCCGGGAAGAAACCGGCGGGAGCACCCCTGAAGGAAGTACAGCGGAAACGCTTTGATATAGATGGGAACCCCTTTGAAATGAATACAGCGAAGAACGCTTTAAGATAGATACAGCGCAGCCCTCGCCGGGATTGATTCCGGCGGGGGTTGCGCTTGTTTATCAGATTTTTATTGAATGGCTGGAAAGCTTGTCACTGCGGATGACAAGGAGCTGATCTGCTCAGGGACAGGAGGATGGATAACTCATTTCGATATATTTCTGTATCCATACCGGATCCCGGTGCTCGGAATCGTATTCACTCATCTGGCAGTCTTGCCATAAATCATCTGCGATTTCCAGAATCAGATCCTTCAGCTCCAGGTTCTTTGTATATTTTTCCGGGATGCCTTTCAGGCCCAGGGAGGCTCCTAAGATATTCCCTGTCACCGCGCCGGTGGAATCGCTGTCCCCTTTGTGATTCACCGAAGCGATCAGGGCTTTGTCAAAATTATCCGAATACTTCAAGGCGCAATAGATTGCAATGGCCAGGGTTTCTTCTGCGACCCAGCCTTCTCCCAGCTGATGGATGGCCTCCAGATCGTTTTTATCCATGGAAGCCAGATCAACAGCCTTCATGATCAATTCCAGGAAATAATCCTTTTCCTCCGAACCGGGCCACATTTTATCCTGCAGGTACAGCATTTTCATCACTGCGTTATATACCGGATCACCGTTCTGGCTGATTTCATGAATGATCTGGACCAGCGAGGCAGCAGGCAGCCAGCCCAGGATGTGCCCGTGGGTGATTGCCGCAGCCTCCGCACCGATCCTGGCAATATCCTCCAGATTTCTGTGTCTGTCGTTAAAATACAGGCCAATGGGGGCCACGCGCATCACGCCGCCGCAGCCTTTACTGTGGTTGATGGGCTCTTCAATGCTACCGCATTTTTTTGAATGAAGCGCAGTCAGGCAGGTATTTCCCGGAGCTCGTGGATGAAAGAGCTGCGGTACATTCACCAGCCAGGAATAATGGTACTCTTCCGGCAACGGAAATCGTTCTTCCTGCGTTTTCAACCAATCCGTATAGGAATGATGAATATAGTTGGCGTAACTTCCCATGATTCCGCGCATCTTGCCGCGGGTGGTGCCCATCAGGAGCCCTGTTGCGGTAAACAGGGTCATCTGGGTGTCATCTGAAATCTGCGCCACGCCATTGGTCAGCTGATACTCACAGATGCCGCTTTCGCCATAATGGGAAAAGATCTGCTTTTCGTTCTGAAATTCCACAGCATAGCCTAAAGCGTCTCCGGCAGCTCCGCCGATCAGACATCCGCGAAACTTATCCTGATCTCTCATAATTCCTGTCTCCTTTGATTTGAAGGGCCATTGTTCTTTTGTTGACTGTCAGATGGTTCATGTGTTGGTGGAAAGGGAATCATTCATCTTCAACGGCATCCGGATCCGCTTTGGGAATAACGAACCGGTACTCCTTTGTGTAGATGCTGACTACAGATTCTCCGGTGCGGAAGAGCTGAAGCTGGTTGTCCTCAAAGTCATACTCCCAGCCGTCAAAAAGGACCTCCGACACGCCTTCCGGGGCGATGATTGTTGTGCCTGGCGCAGTCTGGATCCGGATGAACTCCTGAAGCCCGCAGTAATCACATTCCGGACAGGTGGCCAGGATCTTCGAATCAAAGGGCCGGCCGGAGACGATTTTGCAGAGGAGGCTGTATTTCCCGTCTTTCAGCGGCTTCCAGAAAAGAAGACAATTGGAATTCTTTTCTACCCACTCCAGCCAGAAGGGCTCCGGGCTACGGAGGGTACGGGCTTTGGCTGTATATACTTTCCGGATTTCCTCCGCCTGGTTCTCAATGTTTTGCCGGATTTTTTCATCCCCGTACTGGGGATCATCCCGCAGCCGAAAGCGGATCGCGAGACGCGCCTGCAGACAATAACCGTATGCGACTGGGGATCTGTGCCCATATAGCACCGGGCCATGCGGAGTGCTGTGTCCGCGAATTTGCACCGGGTATCCCCGGACACAAAACGATCCATATTCTCATCATAGACCTTTTTGTAAAGAGAATAGGCAATGTCTGTGTTCTTCGCGACGCTGAGGCCATGAAAGAACATGTCACCCAGTTTGTAAGTGCTTTCGTAGAGACCACCGGCATGACCGATGCTGAAATAGTAAAAAACCTGGGGATAATCCGGCTTTCCCTTGCTGCAGCGGCCGTAGTAGTAAATGTATCCGAGGGTATTGGCCGCAAAGGGGGAACCGGTTAACTGATACAGCTCCAGGAAGGAATCCCTGGCTTTGAACCAGTCCTGGGGATAGATTGCAGTACCGTTGTAGTAGAAATAGCCCCGCGTCTCGATTGCTTACGGATCTTTCCTCTCGCACAGAAGGTCCAGGCAGGTTTTGAAAAGCTGCTGTTCCTCCGGGTCGGCCTCATCGATGTTGTATGCGTTCAGGTCCCAGATCAGAGACTGGAGGAACGAATCGGGATATCCCGAAAGCACGGCCGGGTTTCACGATAATCTTCCAATGAGTTCTGCATGTGGCTGATCTCCTTTGCGTGTTTTTCCGGTTACCGGTCCAGGATATCATATCCTCCAGCTCTTCTTCCCAGATGATCAGATGCGCGGCAGCGATTTCATCCTCCGTGGGCGGGCGGTTTTTCTCCTGCGCCTTCATTTTCCGCCAGGTTTTACCGTCCACGTAGACGTACTGCTCCCGGATCACGTCGTGTTTTATCCCGAACAGGCCGGTTTCCTTGGTTTTGACTTTTACCTTCACCTGATGTTTCACTGCTATTTTATCTCATTTTCCTGGATGAATCCAGAACTTCAGACAGTTTATGCTGTAACTCTCTTCCCTGAATTTGGGGGAGAGCACCATTCAGATCCTTTTGTAGGTACAAGGGCATAGTAGCAGATCGGATGATGAAATAAATGCACATCTGGCTAAAATATTGGAATAGTTGCGTGCAGGCCGGATTTTCTTCAGGATGCTGCATTTTTGCAACATGGCATCAGCTACAATTGTCACAGAACGGAGTGGATCTTCATGGCTGTATGGTATCAGGTGGAAAAGACGGAGGAAGGACTGCAGCAATTCCTGGAAAGCAATTGCGAATTTCATGATTACCGTATTGAAAGAGTCGATTATCATGCTGCAGAGGATTACACGGATGTGTATCTTGCATATGACACGGGGACAGAGGGCGTGCTGATCCGCTTTCTTGGCATGATCCGCCTGACCATTCCTTTGGGCAGGCTTTATGCCGGGGCATGGTTGTCTGGGACAACCGTTTTTGTGTCGGAAAGGAATTCGATTGTCTGGATTCCGGAAGAAGACTGTGATGATCCCGGCACGGAAGAGGAGCGCGAGCGCATCATGCTACATTACGGCTGGATAGAGGCGGAGGAAATATGCTGGGCCGTCACGGACGCGGAGGGAAATCCGGTGGAAATGCCGGCGGACAGGATTGACAAGCCAATACAGCAATTATAATATTATAGAAAGTGCGGAGCTTTGAATATGGTTTACAAATTATAATCAGCCTGAATCAGAACATGATCCAGTTTTACAAGGACCTGGCAGAAGAGATGAGGCTTTCATATCAAGCCCGGAGCAATCTGTGTCTGATGGATTATGCTGATAAAAAAGGATAGCCGGAAGTCAGTTATATTCAGACTGAATCCAGGAATACTTTCTGACTTTTGAACTCTTCAGAGAAAGAATTCAGAAAATCTGAGAATGAATACTGCCTGTGTATGAGCATTCGGAATAAGCAGTGAATAGCCTGCATAATCCGAGGAAAGGAAGGACAAGAAGCAGAAGCAGAGCAAAAAACGGCCGAATTGAGAAAGAATGGTGCAGCAAACAAGCGTTGTCGCCACCCACAAAAAACATACTGCTGTGGAGGAGATTATTCCGGGAGATCCCAGCTGGTCATGTGGATCAACATCATAATCAGGTAGAGGCGAACATACCAGAACTTGGTGGAATGGTGCTTGCCAGCCTCAAGGAGATAATCGAGCTTAATTCGCTTGTTGCAGCGTTCAGAAGAAGTACGCTTGTTGTACATCAGATGCCACTCATCGCTTTCCCGCGGCGGGGAGGTATAGAGACGAATGTTGGTCTCCATGGGAATAGCACAGGTTCTGCCATATGTGGCGGAAGAGCATGGGGAGTCACAGGTACAGATTCCGTTGTTATTCAACGGACATTGGAAGCCGCGTGATACAGCGGAAAGAGCGGTAATTCAGAATCGGCATCCGTCAGCAGATAGAGATCGTAACCGAAATACCAGCATTCACGGGAGGAATCCCAACCGACAGAGCAATCTGGCTGGGGGAAGTATCGATTACAGTCGCAGTTGAAATTGCCATTCTTCCAGCAGTCACAGGTATGGTGGGAGCGGAAACTGCCCCCTTTTCCTTTGGCTTCTTGACTTTCTTCTTCACAGGCGGCTTGCAGTGGGGAGAGAAGTTGGGTGTGGCGTAGTTCCAAAGCCTGTCGATAAAGTCGTAGAAGGTTCCGACACCGGGGATATCCCAAGGCTGGAAACCGGAGAGGACAGCGAAGAATCGAGGGCTTGGAATTCCAAAAGGATATTTCGAAAAGAACAAAGGAGGACCTGCGGATGAGTGGACAGACCTATCAGGTATGGCTCATGGAGGGAAACTGCACGCTGACGATGGACGGCGTGACCGGCCTGATTCAGGATGAAACCGGCGCCGCCGCGTATTTTTACAGGGAGGGAAAGGTTTATTCCAGATCCGCCCGGGATCCCTTCTGCACCGTCATGAGCGACGGGCGCATGGTTGATGAAAAGGGAAATCAGGTCGGATTTATGATCGATTATCCCAGGTTTCTCCGGAATCGGCCGGGGACGGATCAGCAAACGTGGAAGCCTCCTGCCGGAGAGACGGGTTCCGGCAGCGGAACCCCTTCATCCCAGCCCGCCGGACCCGTCCCGCAGGCCGCGGCCGGAACGGGAAAGAAATCAGGCGGCCGAGGAGGCCGGTTCTTTCTGGCGCTGATCGCGATCGTCCTGGTCATCGCGTATTTCAACAACCGGCCCTATCAGGTTAAAATCCCAGTCAGCGGGCATTACACGCCCGTTCAGAACACCTTTGCCAGGAACGCGCTGATTTCCGAGGGGGCCCAGCAGGTATACGATGAAATTGAGAAATCGGCTTATCATACCCCGGAGGGAGCGAACAACACCCTGTATAAAGGCCTCCTGAACGACAAGGTGACCCTGACGGATGTCTGCCTTGGCTGGAAGGCATTCAGGGAGGATCACCCGGAAGTATTCTGGACCACGTTCGCGTCCTATATAGACGGAAGCGGCTACTTGATCTGTTCCGCTTTCCCGAAGGCGGAGCTCGAGGAAAAACGCACGAAGCTGTTCAGCGCGCTCCAGACAGCGCTGGATCAGGTGCCGTCCGGCCTTTCCGGGGAGAAGCTGGAGAAATATGTGCATGATTATCTGCTCAGTCACTGTGAATATGATTATGACGCGCTGACCGCCTCCGGAAGCTTGAATCCGGATTACCGGGATATTGACGTAGTCGGCACCGCCTACGGCCCGCTGGTCAACCATAAGGCGGTCTGTGCCGGATATGCCCAGGCGAACCAGCTCCTGCTCAACCGGCTGGGCGTGTACTGCGTGCCGATTTTCGGCCGGACCGGTTTTAATATGTTCTACGGCGAACCCAATCATGAATGGAACGCCGTCAAAAGCGGATCCAGGTGGTATATGACGGATGTGACCTGGGATGACTGCATGAATTCCCCCTCGGATAAATATCGGTATTTTCATCTGCCCATTGCTGAAATGGAGAAGGACCATACGTCCAGCAAGCTGGATCAGAGAAGCTTCAAATATGTTGCCTTTGTCCGCCTGAACGCCAGCGGGGAAACGATTTACATGCCGCCGAAATAATCCGCTGTCCGGATCCGGCCCCGCGGGCGGGCTGAGGCGATGCTTTTCAAATGACGCGAAAAGAAGGAGGAACATCCTATGTCAACAATTGGTGTGATTCTGGTATCCCTCGTGCTGATCCTGCTGAACGCGCTGGCGGGTGAGCTGCTGTATGACGCCATGAACGCGATTCACAATCGCCACTCCGGATGGTTCAAAAATATACTTATCCTGATCGTGATGCTTCTTTTTGAGACGGCCGCGGCCTCCTGGATGCCTGAACATCTCGGGATTGAAATCGTTTTTATGGAGGGGGAGCTGGGAGGCGTCCTCCGCAGCAGGGCGTTCCTGTTCAACCTGGGCGTCATGCTGGGCTTTGAAGCACTTGGCTTTGCGTGGGCCCTGATCAAGGCCGTCTGGAAAAAAATCCGGAAGCAGGAAAACCATCCCGGCTGGCAGTTGTTCATGTACCTCGCCGTGATCGCGCTCTGCGCCGCTGCCGGCCTGTGGCTGATCAATACAGAAACAACGGCGCCGAACGGACCGACCCTGTGGCCTGACAGCGTATTGCTTGCCATCCTGTTGGTGACCGGCGTCATCACGGCAGCCGTGGTTTATCGGGTCTTCCGCCCCGCGGGCCAGCCCGAAGCAAAAGGCGCCGCAGCCGGCGCCCCGAAGCCTTCGCCCGCGGTTCCGGAGACTGACGGCACGAGGTCGGCTCAGCGCACCGCGCCCGCGGGCAACAAGGGCCCGACCGCTGCTGAAGCCGTGAAAAGCCATAACGATCCGGACCAGGCGGCGCTGGACGCTTTCGAACGCGCGATCGCTGAAAAAAGCCGTCTGCTCCAGGCCGGAAAGGTTGAGGAGGCGATTCAGACGCTGATAGCCGCCACATCGCTTCCGGTGGATGGGATTCGAAAAGCGCGGCTGTGGAACTATCTCGGCCTGGCCTATGAAAAGATCGCTTCGAACGATCTCGCGTTGCAGTGCTATGAGACCGCCCTGACCTATGACCCTGACAAGCCCTCTACTCTTAACAATATCGCTCTTTGTCATACCTGGGCGGGCCGCCATGCGGAGGCGAAGCAGTATATGGACAGGGCCCTGGCGCTTTTACCAAAGCGCGCGATGGAAAATCAGGGCGTCTTTTACTCCAATGCCGCCTTGGTTTACGGGCGGGGAGGGGACAGGAAGCGGGCGGAGGAGTATCTGCGCCTGGCTGCTGAAAAAGACACCCCCGCGTCGGAGATTGAGTCCATTCGAAAACAGCTTGGCCTCGGCTGAGGGTTTCCCAGCGGAGGATTTGCCGGCAGTAGCTTTCGCTCCTTATTCGTCCTTTTTTCAGAGAATATTAAACTGAGCGCATTCCTACATACCGTGAAAATGCTCCATCCCGTTTATATGTAAAGCCGAACATGTTTCGCGATCCGCTCCAGGAAAGCATGTAATCACCAGGTGCTACGAGTATTTTTTCATCAACTCGAAGACTACCTGCCAGGCTGTTAAACTCACCGTTGATTGTGCTGATCCCGCCCTGCATGAAACTTCCATTAAACAAATTTTTGCCTGTTCTGACAATCTTTATTCCTGTCCAGCCAGATATGGGGCAGAAGTTTTCATACGGAACAAATGAAGAGTCGGTTTCCGTACTCTTGCGGATCATGGGAAAAAACGTATCGTTTACGGTCACGTTCGCCGCTATAAAAATGCGTGCATTGGCCGTTCCGTCTTCTTCCATAGTGAAGTCCGCATGACCATTGTGGAACTGGAGAACATCTCCAACGGCATTGTCATTGACTCGGTTTTGAAGGAAGCTTACCAGATTTGATATCTGGGGAGTAATCGTTCATTTCAGGATCTTTTTGCGACCTGTCTGGTTTGATTTCGGAGGTTAATCGCAGGTAAGAGAGTGCTCTTTGTTTGCAGCATTTGGTCGCTATTTCCGCCACATCATGCAAGACATTCATTCATTTCGTTGACTCCTGTTACACGGTCGAAGAAACAGAATCAAAAGCCAAGCGCGTCAGCGGGGTGCCGCTGACGCGCATCGCATTTTACAAAAGGGAAAAGGCAGCCAGTTTCATCCGGCTGCCTTTGATGGGTTTACTTCACTTTGCTCTTTTTACGGTAATTCAGATAGATCAGAACTGCGCCGGCGAGGATGAGCGCGAGAATAACGCCATCGACAATGTAGAAGGTTGTCTTCCACGGTGTTGCATCGGCACCCTTGTGTTCATCATCATAAATCCAGCTGCCGGAAGTGGTGTACAGGATGTTCTTGGTGGCCGTACGCATGTACTGCACATTGGAAGCAGCGGTCTTGTCGGTCACCTGGTTGGGACCTCCTGCATAGGTGGAGAGCATGGCATCCACACCGTTGGCCAGAGCCATATCGGCATTCATGAAGCCATGACCGTTATTGCGGAAGAAGTCGCTGACGATGAAGCCGCGGAAGCCCCATTCACCACGGAGAAGATCATTGTTCAGGGCGCTCATTTCTCCGACCCACTTGTTGCCCAGGAAGGCCCAGGATTCCATCATGGCATTGGCGCCATACTTCTTGACGGAGATTTCAAAAGGCTTCAGGTAGATTTCACGCATGGACTGTTCGGTTGCCCAGGCACAGACCATCTTGCCGTTGGAGTCATACATGGCAAAGTGCTTTACCGTGGAGTACACGCCTTTTTCCATGGCACCGGCAACGCCGCAGCCGGCCATGATGCCTGCGAGGACACCGTCCTCAGAGAAGTATTCATAGTTGCGGGCAGTGAAAGCAGAGCGGTGGGTATTCACAGCCGGTGCGTACCAGCCGGTGGAGCCCATTTCCTTGGCCATCTGGCCCATGGTCTGGCCCCAGGCGGTAGCAACCTGCTTGCTCCAGGTGCAGGCAATCACGACTTCGATCGGGAAACCGAGAGAACCGGCACCGGTGAAGTTGTTGTTGATGGCGGCAGGACCGTCCGAATCGATGTTCTGCACTTTTTTGATCGACTCAATGGCGGGGGTCTGATAACCGGCCAGAGCGATCAGGTTGCTCATTTCGTCGACGGTGAGCTGGTCGAGCAGTTTCTCCCAGACGGGATCATCATACGCTTTTCCGCGCACATCGTAGATGGTCAGTTTGCCGGCGACACCGGTGGCGGGCATCTGTGCATTCGGATCGATATAGGCGGAAGGATCATAATTGCTGTTCAGGTGATAACCGCTGATATACTTCTGGGCCATTTCTGTGTTGGCCGGGGCAGCCGTGGCTTCCTGGAGATTGGCGAAATGATCGGCACGGGAGAGGAACACAACTTCGCCCTGAGCATCCTGCAGACGGTTGACGGCTGCCTGATGATCGCTGGTGCGGGGATTGTTCTCGCCATACACGATGGTGCTGTCGAGTGTGTAGGTACGCTGATCAAGGATATTGTGAGAGTTATTGTTGATGGAGAGGATATAGTCGCCCTTTTCCAGCACGTAGCAGCCGTTTCCTTTTTCATCATAGGATGCCATTTCTTCATTGAGGAAACGGAAAGACACGGTCTGGCTTTCACCGGGGTTCAGGATATTGGTCTTTTCAAAGTCAAGCAGGTTGGAAACCGACTTTTCAATGCCGCCGTTGGTGTACGGAGGATTGTAGAAGACCTGAACCGTGTCACGGCCGGCTTTGGTGCCGTTGTTGGTGACGGTGACATCAAAGCTGATTTCATTGCCGCTGACCTTGAGATCGCTCATGGTCTGCGTGAAGGAAGTGTAGCTCAGGCCGTAACCGAAGGGATACTGCACCACGCTGTCATAGTCAATAATGCCTTCTGCAGCAGCCGTTTCATAGAACTTGTATCCAACGTAAATGTTTTCGTTGTAATTGATGAAGGAAGGAGCGTACTTGGTGGGCACACCGGCATTCATGCCGTCCACGGTCAGGTCCGCCATGTTGCTGTAATCGGTCTTTTCAGCATTGTAATAGTAGGGGGCCTGGTCGATCTCATAGACAAAGGTATCGTTTGTGCGGCCGGAAGGATTCACGGTGCCGTTGAGGATCTTGCCCATTGCATTGAAGCCGACATTGCCGGGACCCGGAGCCCAGATAACGGACTTGATCTGGCTGTAGTTTTCCACCCAGCCCATTTCCATGGCATAGGCAGAGTTCAGAACCACGACAACCTTGTCAAAATTGGAGCAGGCGAGTGCAACCATGTCCTGCTCGGTGCGGGAGAGCTGCAGGTAATGCTCGCCGGGCTGGAAGTCTTCATATTCCTTGGAATTGTTGGTATAGGTCGCCTTCGTCATGTCCTGGGGAATATCGTTGTGACCTTCACCGGCATAGCGGGAAATCACGATCACAGCAACATCGGAGAAGGACTTCGCATTGCTGATCAGGCTGTCGGAATAGGTTGATACCGGAGGTTCCGGAAGGTCCCATTTCTGGGCAGCCTCGATATTCATGGATGCGCGGTTGGCACAATAGGCAGTATAGAAATCCAGCAGTTCGCTGTTGACTTCAAAACCGGCATTTTCAAGGCCCTTGCGCAGCGTGACTACGGGGAACAGGTCATTGATGCCGCCGGAACCCGTGCCGCCGTATGCAGGGTTGGAGGAAGCCCATCCGAACAGATTCAGTTTGGATGTGTTGGAAAGAGGGAGGAAGTCGTCACGGTTCTGCAGAAGAACAAAGCCCTGAGCCGCGACATCTTCAGCCACTTCTTCCGCTTTGGCCGTCGTTTCAGAAGAAACGGAGCCATTTCCCATGGCCATGCTGATGATGGCGTACATAGGATTCCAGATGATGGCGTTGACCAGAATGCACAGTGCGAGGAGCATGGCCATGACCGTTTCGCCGCGAATCAGGCCGCGCAGGGGTTTCTTGACCTTGCGCACGGCAATGATGACAGCAAGGGCGATGAGGATCACGGCAGCAATGCCGATCAGATACGGTTTGCAGGTTTGGAGAACGCCGAGAACGTCTGACCAATCAACAGTAAGCATGGGAGAGCCTCCTTCAGTTTATGGCAGGGTGTCCAGTCATGACACAATGGAAATATGCTGTACACACTGTCTGGCATAAATATGCCAATAATCCACCGAAAGAACAATGTCACAATCATGAAAAATGGCATTTCCTTGACAGATTCGAAAAAGTGTTATGGACTTTTGATACTTTTTGACATATTGTAAAGAAAAGCAGGAAGGAAAGGAATGTGAAGGTCATGCCGACTCCACAGCGGAAAACAGACAGGCGGACACTGTATACCCGTCAGGTCATCAAGGATGCACTGCTGGAACTGCTCACGGAAAACACCTATGACAGAATCAACGTGACGATGCTCTGCAGACAGGCGGAGATCAGCCGCGCGACGTTCTCATCCCCGCAGTGATCTGCGCCTTGGATGCAATTTTACGAGATTTACTTCTCCGACTGCGCGGTATGCAGGCTTTTTTGTCAAGGCGTTTGATTTTGCCACGCTGCCTTTCTATCCCTGCAGAACGGTACCCAGTCAGGGCGTATACGATTACAGCTATGTCGACCGGGCTCTCTCTTTTTTGCTGGAAAAGGGAATTACACCCAAAGGGCATCCGCTTTTCTTTGGGCACAGGGAGGTCAACCCGCAGTGGATGTTTTCGCTGACTTATCCCGAACTCAGGCGGGAAGCTGCAGCCATCGCACGGCACCATGTTGAAACGTATAAGGGTGTCATCGACATCTGGGATGCGATGAATGAAGCCCATGACTGGGCAAACTGTTTTGAACTCAGTCAGGATCAGCTTATTGACCTGACCCGGGCAACGACGGATGCGCTGAGGGAAGGAAATGATCAGGCGGTCTCAATTGTGAATGTTTGTCTCCCGTTTGCAGAATATGTTGCCGGCCGTTATAACTGCTACGGAGCACTGCCGGAGCATCTGCGGTCCCCGCTGCGTTATTTCCGGGCCATTCTTGATGCGGGCGTCGATTTTGATGTTGTGGGCATTCAGCTGTATTTTCCGGGGCGCGACATGGTTGCCGTATCCCGCATGCTCGATGCCTATGCGGCGCTTGGCAAGCCCATCCATATCACGGAAATGGGCGTGAACGGCGGGTTCAGGGTCAAGGAAAACACCGGGAGCGGTTGGTCCCAGCTGGATATGTCCGAGGGCACATGGCACGGAAGATGGAATGAGCATACGCAGGCGGACTGGCTGGAAATGTTCTATACGGTTGCGGCTGCAAGACCGGAGATCCAGGCGCTGACCTGGTGGGATTTCATTGAGCCGAGTTTTTCAGGCAATGGAGCGTTCCTCTATGAGGATGAAAATCCTCGGGAGATGTATTTCAGGCTGCTTGCGCTCAAGGACAGGCTGGTCACGAAATCATAAATCACCGATTCCGGTACTGAATGGGTGAGCAAAAGAAAATGCGTCAGACCGCAGTCTGGCGCACTTTCTTTTGCATCATGGAAGTGGGGAACAGCGAAGAGATCATGATTCTCCGCAGGTTCTGTCGGAAAAGGACTGATAGAGGCGGTCGCGGAGAAGCAGGTACCGCTGGTATTTTTCTTCTTTAGAAAAGTGCACATCGCGCGACTGCTCGGGATTCCCTTCATAGACGAGCGTCTGACCTGCGAACTGTTCACTGGTGAGATCAAAAACACAGCTTCCCACGACGTTATAACAGTGAAAGCCGCCATCGGGCAGCGGAACGCCGTACACTGTTCCGCCAAACAGATCCTGCACAAGAAAAGCCGTGACGGAACATTGCCCCAGGGTCGGGTTATCGGGGGTCCACTGTTTTTGCATTCTCGGAGCGCACGTTTCCCTGCACCATACCGTGCGGAGCATGTCATACAGATCCCTGGGCGTGCGCAGTGACGGAAAATCCTTTGAAATGCTCAGAACATCGGCGGTTTCCCATCCGTAAAATGCATAGGACATGGTCAGGCCTCCATTTGTGAAGATAAAGGGATCATGACAGATGCAGGGCAGTTTGTCAATGACAGGAGTCCAATGATCCGGACACGGGTGTACATATGCGTATATAAAGAAAGGACCATCGATTGCAGTTCAACCGATGGTCCTTTGCTTTATTTCAGCATGGCGCAAATATCTTCAGGGGAAGGAACACTGGAAATGCCACCGTGTTTCTGTGTGGACAGGCTGGCAGAGGTGCATGCAAAGCGGACAATCTGTGTCAGTTCTGCTTCGCTCAGATCCGCGGGAGCCTTTCCGCAGGAAAGGAACTGACTCATGGCGCTTCCTCCGAAGATATCTCCGGCACCGGTGGTATCCACGACATGAATGCCGGATGGACTGGAAACGGTCACGTGATGGGATGCGTTTGCAGCATAGCAGCCTTTCGGTCCCAGGGTCACATAGACGAGGGAGACGCCGTATTCGTTCAACAGCTTCTCTGCACCTTCTTCAGGACTGATCCCCCACAGAAAACTGACTTCCTCGTCGCTGATTTTGACGATGTCAGCCTGCTTCAGGCTCCATTCGATGGCAGCTTTTGCATCCTCTTCGGTTTTCCAAAGCGGCTTGCGCAGATTGGGATCCAGACTGATCAGGACGCCGTGCTTTTTGGCATACTCAATGGCCTGGCGGGTAGCGGATGCGGCCGGCTCATTGGTCAGGGACAGTGTGCCGAAATGAAAGACACGTGCATCGGCGATCAGCTTTTCATCGACTTCATCAGGCGTCAGGCATGTGTCTGCTCCGGGTTTGCGGGCAAAACTGAAATCTCTGTTGCCGCTTTCATCCAGGGAAACAAACGCCAGCGTTGTGAACATATCCGGATCGATCACGATGCTGCCGGTATCGATGCCTGCTTTGTTCAGCGTGCCGACGAGCAGGCGGCCGAACATATCGTCGCCAACCTTGCCGATCAGGGCCGTTTTGCATCCGAAGCGGTTCAGCGCAGCGAGAAAATTGCCGGGGGCTCCGCCGGGATTGGCAGCCAGAGTGGGATACCCCTCCTCGTTGACGGACTTCGGAGCAAAGTCAATTAAGAGTTCGCCGAGAGCAACAACATCCTTCATACTGATTCCTCCTAGGTTATGCTTTTGTGGTACCGCCATATAAATAGGTAACAGGGAGACAAATTAAGGAAGGCACATTGGCAAAATGTTTGGACAGAACCGTGCTGACGCAGGTCTCTGCGATATCGGCAACAGGCTGGACGATGGTTGAAACCACAGGCTCCATATTGCCGAACATCCGGATGCCGTCGAAACCGATGATCTGTACGTCTTCAGGGACGCTGACATGCATCTTCTTGAGCGACTGGATGACCCGCCAGGCCAGCGTGTCAGTACCGATGAAAAGACCATCAAGGGTCAGTTTGCCGTTTTCCATATGGTTCTCCAGAAAGTCTTCCAGAAGGGTATAAGGCTGGCCGTCTTCCAGCACAAGCACTTCAAAGGGCAGTCCGAGTTCGACGCAGGCACTGACAAAACCATCCTTGCGTTTGCTGGGCTCGTTGGTGATGGTGGAAGAAACCTGAAGAAATGCAACTCTGCTGCACCCGAGCTCTTTGAGCTTGTTTGCCGCCAGATGGCCGCCTCCGAAATTGTCCGATGCAATGCAGGGAACGGAAGTGGAGAAGAAGCGGTCGATGGTGACAAAGGGAATATCATCGGGAATGACCAGATTGGGATTGTAGGTCAGCGCGATAATGCCATCAACCTGATTCTGTTTTGCCATCTGGATCATTTCAATTTCTCTGTCCCGGTCATATTCGGTAAAACACAGAAGCATACGGCAGTTCCGCTTTTCAAGTGCCATGTTCACATAATGGACCAGCAGAGCAAAATAGGGAATGATGGTATTGGGAACAATAAAAGCGATGGTGTTGGTGTGTCCGGTGCGAAGTGTTCGTCCTGTGCTGTTGTATTGATATCCCAGGCGGCGGATTGCCTCTTCAACTTTTGCACGAAATTCTTCTCCAACCTGCTGCCCGTTGACGACTCGGGAAACAGTTCCCAACGCAACCCCGGCTTCTCTGGCAACATCTGCCATGGTTGCCCCGGCTTTTTCTTTTGACAATCTACTGTCTCCTTTCAATTTCATGAAATAATCATATCATTTTCATGATGAGCGGTCAAGGAGCATGTTTTATGAAGAACAATGAAAAAAATGGGAGAAAAAGTGTCTGTTTGCATAAAAAAGATGTTGACAGCGGATAAATCCTATGTTACCATGAAATCGATTCATGATACGTATCATGAATATACCCGTGAAATTCATCAAAGGGGGATTGGGTATGACAACGACGGCTGCACCCAAACACAGGGTGCACAGCAAAAGCCTCGGGCGTCGCCTCGCGGACAACTGGCAGCTGTACGTCCTGCTCCTGATACCGGTGGTTATCACCATCGTGTACAAGTACGGACCCATGTACGGTATTCAGATTGCCTTCCGCAACTACAACCCGGGCCTTGGCATTACAGGAAGCCCATGGGTTGGCTGGAAATGGTTTGAACGCTTTTTCAGGGCTCCTACATTTGACCGAATGATCTGGAACACGGTGAAACTCAGCCTGTACAGTCTTCTGTGGGGTTTCCCCGTACCGATCATTCTGAGCCTTGCACTTAACCAGCTTCGTTTCATGAAACTGAAGCGCACGGTTCAGACTGTGATTTATGCACCGCACTTCATTTCCACCATGGTTATCTGCGGTATGCTGCGCATCTTCCTGAGCCCCTCCGGCGGACTCATCAACCTGATTGCCGGCACAAAGGTTGACTTCCTCACGGAAGCATCTGCATTCCGCACCATCTATGTTGCAAGCGGCATCTGGCAGGAAGCAGGATGGGGAACCATCATCTATCTTGCGACCCTCTCCAGCGTTGACCCGGCTCTCTATGAGGCAGCCAAGGTGGACGGCGCTTCGGTCTTCCAGCGCATCCTGCACATCGATGTCCCGTGCCTGCTTCCCATGATCATCCTTCAGCTGATCATGAGCGCTTCCGGCCTGATGAGCGTCGGTTTTGAAAAGGCCTACCTGCTCCAGACAGACCTGAACCGTGCCACGAGCGATATCATTGCCATTTACGTCTACGAGCAGGGCATTGTCAGTGCAAAGTATGAACTGGGTACTGCTGTTGGCCTCTTCAACACGGCCATCAATATTGTGCTTCTGCTGATCGTGAACCGTATTGCAAAGAAATACGGTGACGTTAATTTCGTGTAAGAAGGGAGGATGCTGAACATGTCTGTGATTTCAAAAAGAAAACAGGGTGAACTCGGCGGACTGAGTGACCGCACCAGTGACATTATTCTGGTGATCTTCTCTCTGCTTATCCTGATTATTGTCGCTTACCCGCTGTATTACGTTCTGGTGGCATCTTTCTCTGATCCCTATGACGTTTATGCAGGCAAAACCTTCCTGCTTCCCAGTCAGTTCACGCTGGACGGCTACAAGGCTGTGTTTGCAGAACCCAATATTGTTCGGGGTTATGGCAACAGCATTCTGTATACCGTGGTCGGTACCATTTATTCTGTGGCCCTGATCTACCTGGTAGGATATCCGCTGTCCGTCAGTGACCTGCCCGGCAAAAAAATCATCAGCATTTTCTTCATTATTACCATGTACTTCGGTGGCGGTCTGATCCCGACCTACCTGATTGTGCAGAAGACAGGCATCATGCAGACCATCTGGGCGATGTTCCTGCCCGGCGGTGTTGCAGTCAGCAATGCCATCATTGCCCGCAATTATTTCGAGAACAGTATTCCCGGTTCTCTGAAAGAAGCGGCAAGCATTGACGGAGCCAGCCACTTCCGCATTTTCTTCTCCATGATCATTCCGCTGTCACTCCCGATCCTCTCCGTTATGGTGATCTTCTCCATGGTTGCCTACTGGAATGACTGGTTTACAGCTTTGATCTATATGACCAATGAACAGGCTCCGCTGCCTCTGGTCCTCAGAAACATCCTGATCAAGTCTTCTGCTTCCGCTTCCCAGACCAGCATGATCTCCGGCGGATATGCTGAACTGAACAAGATGACTGAAATGATCAAGTTTGCTTCCATTATTGTTGCAGCTGCTCCTATGCTCATTGCATATCCTTTCGTTCAGAAGTATTTCGAAAAAGGCCTGATGGCTGGCGCTGTCAAGGGCTGATCTCAATCCAAGTCTCACCGCACCGCAAGGTGCATCGAGATACATATTATCGAAGGAGGACTCATTATGAAGAAGCTTCTTTCCCTCGCACTGGTTGCCATGATGATTCTGTCTGTGGTATCCTTTGCATCGGCTGAAGGCCAGACTGAGTTCAACGTACTCAGCGGTATTTCCGCACTGTCCGGCGGCTATGACAACAACCCTGTTCTGAATACCATGATGGAACAGGCCGGCATCAAGATCGTCTGGGATACCTGGTCTGACAGCCTGGGTGAAGTCGTTGGTACCCGTATCAGCGGCAACGCTGCCAGCAAGAACCCGATCGATGCTTTCCAGGCCGTGGGTTTCAGCAACTTTGACCTCATGCGCTATGGTTCCGCCGGCACATTCATCGACCTGACTCCCTACATCACCCCTGAAGTGATGCCCAACCTGACTGCCATTCTTGAAAAGCATCCTGAAATCAAGGCTGCTATCACAATGAGCGATGGCAAGATCTATGGTCTGCCTGCCGGTGAACAGATGGGTACTGCGGGTATCGGCCGTGAAAAGGATTACTCCATTTTCGCCGTTCCTCAGTTCTCTATGATCAACAAGGCCTGGCTCGATGATCTGGGACTGGCTATGCCCACCACGCTGGACGAACTCCATGATGTTCTGAAGGCTTTCAAGGACAACGACATGTCTGCCAAGTACTATGGCAATGCTGCCGGAACCACCATCCCCATGAGCACCGGTTTTGACCAGTGGTGCTGGGGCCAGAACGTCTTCTATGCAGGCTTCGGTTTCACCAACTGGCCGAACGACGTGTGCATGGACCTCGTTGTGGACAAGGATAACAAAGTCAACTTCGTTTCTGATGATGACGGCTATCGCGCTGCTGTGACCTATTTCCACGACTGGTATGCTGAAGGCCTGATGGATCTGGAAATGTTCTCTCAGGATACCAACCAGCTGATCTCCAAGTGCCAGAATGGTTATGTTGGTGTTTCCACCTGGTGGGAAATCAACGAAATCATGGGACCGCACGCTGCTGACTATGTCTATCTTCCGATCCTGAATGGTCCTGACGGAACCTCCAACGTGACCCTGCGTACCGGCGGCGCCACCAATGCCGGCCAGCTCTCCATTACCGCTCAGTGCAAAGATCCTGCTGCCCTTCTGCGTTTCTATGATCTGTGGTATAATGGCGAGAACACCATGCAGCTCCAGTATGGCCCGATCGGTGTGTATTTCACTGAACAGGATGAAAAGGGCATGTGGAAGTCCATCACCGATGAGGAATCCCGTGCCAAGTACAACAAGAGTGCCGGCGAACTCAAGGCTCAGTCTGAAGTTCAGGGCCCGAAGCTGATCCTTTCCGAATACTACAACGAGTACTTCTACATGGAAGACCGCGCTATGGAACGTCTGGCTGACATCTATGATTACTGGATGCAGTTTGTGAAGGACGATTCCGTGTATCCGCTGGACTGCGTGTTCACCGAAGCGGAACTGGACGACATTGACTACTACCGCGGAGACTTTGAGCGCGCTGTGGCTGAATATGAAGCCAAGTGGATCAAGGAAGGCGGCCCCACGGATGAAGAATGGAATGCTTACAAGGCGTTCCTCGATCGCTGCGGCATGAGCACGCTGCTCGATATCTATCAGTCCGTGTACGATCGTTATCTCGCTGCGAAGTAATTACCCCAAGCTCCCTTGCCGGGAGCCGGAGTTCCGGCTCCCGGTCTTTATCTATCATTTTACAGGAGGTTGCCATGAGTCTGAATCCTTCACCTTTGGAAAGGGTACGCGAATATGAACGGGAGAGAGCCAGCAAGCTCCCTGCTGATGAGCGGCCTCTGTTTCATCTGACCCCGCTGGTTGGGTGGATGAATGACCCGAATGGGTTCTGCTATTACAAAGGACAGTATCATCTTTTTTATCAGTATCATCCGTTTTCCCGTCAGTGGGGACCGATGCACTGGGGACATGCAGTCTCGGATGATCTGCTGCACTGGACCTATATGCCCTGCGCGCTCGCTCCGGATACGGAAGCCGATGCAGGCGGATGCTTTTCCGGAAGTGCTGTGCCTCTGAAGGACGGTCGTCTGATGCTGTGCTACACCGGTGTACAGCCGGCAGGCACATTCCGCAGGGAGACCCAGGCGCAGTGCGTTGCCTTTGGCGATGGAACAGACTTTGAGAAGAGTCTTCTCAATCCTGTGATCCGTCATGCCCATCTCCCGGTGGGATACAGTGCCTTTGACTTCCGGGATCCCAAGGCCTGGATGGCCGAGGACGGTACCTTCCGCATGGTGGTCGGGAACCGGCATGAGGAGCGTCAGGGAACCATTCTCTACCTTTCCAGCAAGGATGGTCTCGATTGGAATTTTGTGGGTGAGATCGATGCTTCCTGCTCGGAGTACGGCAGAATGTGGGAATGCCCGGATTTCTTTGCAATTGACGGCAAACAGGTTCTGATTGTCAGCCCGCAGGAAATGCACGCACGCGAGGAATTTCATGCGGGATACGGCACGGTCGCCATCCTGGGACAGTTTGACGAAAAAGAATGCGTCTTCACGAGGGAAAGCATTCAGCCGGTTGATCACGGCCTGACTTTTTATGCACCGCAGACGACCCTGGCCCCTGACGGCCGGAGGATCATGATCGGCTGGATGGATAACTGGGAGACCTGCAAAGAGGCACCGCGCCGCCATCCGTGGTATGCGCAGATGAGCATGCCGCGTGAAGTGTTCATTCGAAATGGCCGTCTTATGCTGGTTCCGGTTCGTGAGATTCAAGGCCTCTGGAAGGATACAGTGAACCATGAAAAGGTCACTGTGAAAGAAGAAACCTCTCTGGAAGGCGTACATGGAAGAATGCTCGACATGACGGTTACGCTGTATCCTTCGCAGTCGGGATGCCGCAGATTTACCCTGCATGTTGCAAAAGACAGGGAGCATTATATTCAGATCCTGTGCAATCTGGCCCGCGGTGAGCTCGTGTTCGATCGAAGCCACGGCGGCTCTCACCGTGAAATTGCCCATACGCGGCATGTCAGGGCGGAAGTGCAGGATGGAAAACTGACGCTGAGAATCCTCATGGACAGGGAAAGTGTTGAGCTGTTTATCAACAATGGTGAACGTGTGGTGACTTCTCTGATTCCTACGCCCATTGAATCAGACGGAGTGACGTTTGCTGCCGATGCGCCGATTGAAATGTCAGTGGAGGCGCATCACCTGGGATAAAGGAGAGCGCTATGAAAAAGAACTGTTTTATTGTAACGCTTGCTCTGTGTATCCTTATTGGCTCTCTTGCGCTTGCGGAAGCAGGAACGGAGGACATCCTGTATCTTTCCTTTGACGAAGGCAGCGGGTCCACGATTGCGGACCGAAGCGGAAGTCTTCCGGAGGAACTGGTTCAGTATCAGTATCTGGCCCCTGTCTATACAGAGCCGATGGATCCGCAGTGGAGAACCGTTGGCGTCGTGAACGGATCACTTCTGTTTGACGGATGCTCGACATATATCGCATATGATTCGGACAAGATCAGCCTGTCCGGGAGTGCACTGACGATCAGCGTATGGGTTGCACCGCGTGCGTTTGAATGGGATGACCCCAATGCGGCTGAAAACGGAAATGCCCATCTGACGGCCATCGTGTCGCAGTATTACAAGGACGCATCGCAGGGCGTCCTTCTCGGATATCAGCGCTTTGGAAGACTCTGCTTTGAAGCCGGCAGCGGAGAAAACTGGTACACGCTCTGGGCAGATGACGAACGTCTGTCAAGAAACGCATGGAATCATGTGGCCGCTGTATTTGACGGGGATGCGGGCAGAATGACGTTGTATCTCAATGGCCGGGAAGCGGTCTCTCAGGAAATACCGCAGGGCGTACAGATTCAGCCTGCATCCAATGAGCGGCTGCTGATCGGGAAAAATGCGTACGGGGAGCAGATCGGCGCAGGAGCGTACCAGATGTTTTCCGGCCTGATGGATGAGCTCCATGTGTTTCCGTCCGCTCTGAGTCCGGAGGAGATTGCCGCGCTCGCGGATGTACCAGTCGCGACGATTGCACAGGAAGATATCGGACTCGAAAACATACTGACCGGTGATATCTACAAGACACAGTATCATGGCGGTCCCTATCAGCACTGGATGAATGAGCCGCATGCACCTGTCTATTACAATGGCATGTATCATTTGTTTTTCCAGAGCAATTCCATCGGTACCTACTGGAGGAATATCTGCTGGGGGCACCTGGTGAGCACAGACACGGTGCACTGGCGCCCGGTTATTGACGCGATCGTTCCGACTGAAAACACAGTGGTGCCAGACGGTGTATGGTCCGGCTGTGCAGCGCTGGACAGAAATGGCGTGCCGGTCCTGTTTTTCACGGCCGGAAATGACAGTTTCCGAAAAGACGGTCTGATTTCCAATCAGAATATCGGAACCGCTTATCCTGCAGACCTTTCAGATCCTGAACTCAGGGAATGGGTGATCAGCGATGCGCTTGCGATTGCCCAGCAGCCGGGACAGGGACGGCCTGGAGAGTTCCGGGATCCGCATATCTGGAAGGAAGATGAAAAGTGGTATATGCTGATCTGCTCAGGCAGTGTAGAAACATCAGGCGGTACGGCTCTTTTGTATGTGACAGACACACTGGAAGTCAAGCCTGACGGGACGATCGACATGGCTTGGGAGTACAGGGGGCCTGTCTATGAAATGGAAAACCAGCCGGTCACCTATGGTACCAGCTGGGAACTGCCGATTCTCATGCCGCTTTCCAATGAAGAGGGAACCATCACAAAATATGCATTCTTTTTCTCTCCGGCACCTGCAGGCACAGCGGACAACAAGGTCTATTACTTCATCGGTGAATTTGACCGGGAAAATGGCCGGTTTATGCCGGATGAAACCATGCAGGGAATCCCACGCATTCTGGACTTTGGCAGCAATGTGTTTACCGGCCCCAGTGTGCTGCAGGATCCGGTGACGGGCAGGGTGTGCATGTTCTCCATTATGCAGGACCAGCGCACTGGACCTGAGGAAGGTGCAGCCGGGTGGGCACACTGTGTGGGACTGACCAGGAATCTGTTCCTGAATGAAGAGGGAACCGATGTCTGTGTTGTGCCGGACCCGCGCGTGTATGATCTGCTTAGTGAGGAACTTCTTTCCCTGGAAAATACCGGCATGGAGGAAGCCAATCAGGCACTTCAGGCTGTCACGGGTGATCTTCTGTATGTCAGGGCTGTCGTAAAGCCGATCGAATGCCAGTCTTTCGGTATGACCTGCAAGGCGGGAGGAAGAAGAAACCAGACCACCTTTACGTACTATGCTGACAGAGGCACGATGGACGGGTTTACGAGCAACCGGGGAAAAGCTGCTGCAGTCAGTGTGACGGAAGGCAGTGTTCCGCTGAAAGACGGGAAACTGACGATGGAACTGTTCATTGACAGATCCCTTGTGGAGGGATTCTTTAACAGGGATAAATCGATCAGTGTGCGGTCTTACGCCGAACCTTCATGTCAGCAGATCCAGCTGTTTGCAGATAATGAGCTGCAAATTGAGTCGCTTCAGGTTTATACGGTTTCTTCCATCTATGAGTAAGATCCATGAGGGGGCTTCCAATGGGAAGCTCTCCTTTTTTCACGTGGGGCAGGCCTGCTGGTTGCCATGCAGGACAAACGCTATTGACAAGATCCCTGACTTGAGCTTTACTGATAGGGATGAAAAGAATCAACACGGCTGGAAAATGCATTTTGCGGCTGTTGAATGAACAGGAGTTTTTCTTCATGGGAAAGACATTGGTTCTGGCAGAAAAACCTTCGGTAGGGAAAGAACTGGCGAGGGTTTTGGGCTGCCATCAGGGTGGAAATGGATATCTGGAAGGACCGCGCTATGTGGTGACATGGGCGCTTGGGCATCTTGTGACCCTGGCGGATCCGGAAGCGTATGAGAAGGCGTGGCAGAAATGGGATATGGACACACTGCCGATGCTTCCGCAGAATATGAAACTGGTCGTGATCCCGGAATCGGCCAAACAGTTCAAGATTGTTCAAAGTCAGATGAAACGCAATGATATTTCGGAACTCGTCATTGCCACTGACTCGGGACGTGAAGGCGAACTGGTCGCACGATGGATCATGCAGAAAGCCGGCTGGAACAGGCCGACCATGCGGCTGTGGATTTCTTCGCAGACGGACCGCGCGATCAGGGACGGGTTTGCCCATCTGAGACCTGCCCGTGAATATGATGCTTTATACCGTTCGGCGCAGGCACGTTCTGAAGCAGACTGGCTGGTTGGGCTGAATGTGACAAGAGCCCTGACCTGCAGACACAATGCCCAGCTCTCCGCCGGCAGGGTGCAGACCCCGACACTGGCATTAATCACACAGCGTGAAGAGGAAATCCGGTCTTTCCGTCCGCGGGATTTCTGGACCATCCGCCTGAAGATCGGCGGGTTCAGCGTGCTTTGGAAGGACAGCAGGGGACAGTCCAGGATTTTTGATGAAAACCAGGCGCGCACACTGGCAAAGTCTTTCGAAGGCAGGCAGGGTGTCATCACGCAGGTCAACAAACAGTACAAACAGGTGCCGCCGCCTCCGGCGTATGACCTGACGGAACTGCAGAGAGACGCAAACAGGAAATATGCATATTCTGCCAAGGAAACGCTGAATCTGATGCAGTCTCTGTATGAACGGCACAAGCTGCTGACCTATCCCCGGACCGATTCAAGATATATCTCGGATGATGTGGTTCCTACACTGCCTGAGCGGCTCCGGAGCGTCATGGTCGGAGAATATGCAGACCTCGCGCGTCAGATCATCAGAACAAAACCTTTGCAGACACGCTATCTCGTCAACAATGCGAAGGTGACAGACCATCACGCGATTATTCCCACAGAAGAACAGCCTGAACTGTGGAGGCTTTCCGGACCGGAGAAAAATATCTATGATCTTGTGGTCCGGAGATTCCTTGCCGTTCTTCTTCCACCGCATACGTATGAGGAGATCAGTCTGACCGTTCAGGTGGATGGACAGCAGTTTACGGCCAAAGGAAAAGCCGTCAGGGATCAGGGCTGGAAAGCTGCCTATGATCAGAGCTACGCGATGGATGAGGATGAGGGAGAAGAAACCGACCGTCAGAATCTTCCGCAGCTTACGCGCGGGCAGAAGCTGCCGGTGGAAACAGTCCAGGTTGTCCCCGGAAAAACCACACCTCCGGCAAGATATACGGAGGCTACGCTGCTCACCGCGATGGAACATCCTCAGGTGGAGGACAAGGCGATGGCGCAGACACTTGCGCAGACAAGCGGACTGGGCACTCCGGCTACGCGTGCGGATATCATTGAGAAACTGTTTTCAAGTTTTTATATTGAGCGAAGGGGAAAAGAACTGGTACCGACGGCCAAAGGGCTTCAGCTGGTCAAACTGGTACCGGAAGAACTCCGGTCTGCGGTACTGACGGCAAAGTGGGAAGACCGACTGGCCGCCATTGCCCAGGGAAAAAGCTCAGACCGCGGTTTTGTCGGGGAAATGCGTCAGTTTGCCTCAAGACTGGTGGATGAGGTCAAAACAAGCAGTAAAACCTATACGCATGAGAATATGACGCGGACACCGTGCCCGGATTGCGGGAAAAACCTTCTGCGGGTGAAGACAAAAAATGGAGGGGAAATGCTGGTCTGTCCGGACCGGGAGTGCGGTTATCGCAGGAGCACGCTGCAGATTACCAATGCGCGCTGTCCCAACTGCCACAAGAAACTTGAGCTGCGCGGTGAAGGCGAAAAGCAGATGTTCGCCTGCGTGTGCGGATACCGGGAAAAGATGTCTGCCTTCAAGGAAAGACGGGCTCAGTCGTCCGGCAACAAGAACGATGTGCGCAATTATCTTGCACGGCAGGAAGGAAGCGGACAGCCGAAGAATACGCCCATGGCGGAACAGCTGGCCAAATGGCTGGAAAACAACCAGTCCCAAGGCAAATGAAGGTCGAAATGCTTTTTCTGAAGCTGTGCCGTGATCAAACATGCCTGCCCGGATGAACGGGCAGGCACGTTTTGCAGGCAATGGTCTGTATGAATCGACAGACTTGATAAAAACAATGGCGGCAGTCGTGCAGTCCATTGAAGAAGGCAGTCTTTTTCACTGCATGCAGGAACCGATGGTTCGGAAAGAAGGGAGAACGGATTGAACTTATATCTCATTCGTCATGGTGAAACCAGCCTCAACAGGGAGAAAAGACTTCAGGGCAGAAGCAATGAACCGCTGAGTGATACAGGGATCGGACAGGCAGAAAAAGTGCGGTCATTTTTTGAGGAACAGGCGGTCCGTTTTGACTGCGTATTCTCAAGTCCGCTGCTTCGGGCACGGCAGACAGCGGAAATCGTCACCGGATGCACCGGCATCATGCTCGACGAGCGGCTTCTCGAAATGGATTATGGACCCTATGAGGGAATGAGCCTTGAGCATCCGCTCCCTGAAGTGGCGCATTTCTTTCAGGATTTTGTTCATCATCCTGCACCGGAGGGCATGGAAAGCCTCAGAAAAGTGACCGAACGGATGCGAAGCTTTCTTGAAGATATAAAAGCATGCGATGCACAGAATATTCTGGTGGCAACGCATGCGATCGCACTCAAGGGTGCCCTTGAAGCTCTCTCCCCAAGCCAGGAAGGTGCCTGGTGGTCGGTATACATCAGTCCATGTGCTGTCTATCACACGGTCTGTTCGAATCAGAACTATTCTGAACCGCTCCGGGTTTTCTCACTTTCCCGTGCGGCGGGTGTATGAGTGCAGATGGCCAGGCCTCCTGTAGGTTTTTCTGATAAAAATAGCGCATCTGAGTGTAAAAAAACATTCAGATGCGTTTTGATTATGCGCGTGAAAGCTGCTTCGTCATCCAGTCCTTGACAGCATCTGTCACCATGTCCAGATGCACATCATAGCAATGGGTGTCACCCGGAATCAGCACAAGACTGGCATTGTCGTACAGCTGGGCAGCTTCAATACCGTACCTTACAGGGACTGCCTCATCTGCATCACCATGCACAATCAGGACCGGGCCTTTATAAGAAGCAATCGCGTTTTCCACATGAATGGTCTGTGCAACACGTATATAGTTGCCGCCCAGCGTCAGTCCTTTCCACGCATCCAGTTCATCCGGCACATGCTCAGGATCGAAGTGAATGCCCAGCAGTTCACCTTTTCTGGCCGATTCAGGGATCATCCAGGCCGGTGAGAGGGGAAGGATTCCCTTGATGACATCCTGTTCCATGGCAGCGGCCAGCATGACGGTCATACCGCCCTGAGAATGACCGCACAGATAGAGATCGCTGACATAATCAAGACTGCGTGCATAGTCAATGACTGCCATGGCGTTGTTGAGCCACTTGTACAGGTTGTGATCATGAAAGGCCCCATCGCTGTGTCCGTGACCATACATGTCGACACGCAGGGTTGCGCAGCCGACCTCACGCAGCGCTTCGGCAACGGCAAGAATATGCCGCTCGTCCATATGCCCGGTGAACCCGTGCATCACAATCACCATCGGCATCTTTGCGCCGTGCTTTTCCGGCAGCTCAATCTGAGCATTCAGTCGGATGCCGTCATCCATAATAAACATATTTGTTCCTCCTAGTCCAAGATTTTCATAGGATTCCAGCGGAGAAAATCTCCGGAGACCAGACTGTATTGGATGCCCCTGAATCGGCCCTGGATGCTGTCATGAAACCTCGTTTCCCCATGACAGTGTGCATAAATCACCTGCTCAGCACCATACTCTTCAGCCAGATCGGTAAACACGCTTCTCTTTTCCAGTATGCTGGTCGGCGGATAATGCAGGAACATGATGAATTTCCGGAACCCCGCATTTCTGGCTTCTTCAAAAGAGGTGCGAAGTCTCTGCGCTTCGCGTTCGACAAGCTTTTGTGCCTGCGCCTCTTTTTCTCTGTCCCAATCGAGAATGGCACCGCTGCGCGTGACATAGAACGGCCCTTCAAAGGTATATCCCTTGGTTCCCACCAGTGCATAGTCTTTGTAGGAATAGAACGTATTCTGGAGGAAGAAAAGCCGGTCTTCAAAGAGTGCGTTCAGCTGAGACGTTTTTTTGGCATCCCAGAACATATCATGATTGCCTCTGAGGAGAATCTTGCGGCCCGGAAGAGAACAGATGTATTCCAGATCTTTTTCACATTCGTCTAGATGACGGCCCCAGGAATGATCGCCGACCAGCACAAGTGTATCGCTGGAATGAATCTGTTCAGAACAGATTTTGAAAAAGCGCTCTTCATGACCGCGCCAGACGGGGTCTGTGAGCTGTCCGGGTGCTTTGAGCTCTGCCTGGAAATGAAGATGCAGATCACCGATAGCATATAGACTCATACACTGCCTCCGAGCAGGGAATGCCAGAGAGAAGCAAAACATGGAAAGCGTTTTGACAGTCTGGCGATGGAAATTCATTATATCATATCGCTTATGGAACAGATAGAGTCAAAAGAGTGGTCTGAAAGACACTTGACTATATCGTTGATGGAAATATAATAAAGACAATACAATTTGGGGCTGCCCATCATAATCTGAAAAGAGGCTGTTTGCATGGGAACCGATCTGTCGTTTCTTTCCTCAGATGGGATTCATACGGTGTTTGTGCGTGTCTGGACTCCGGCTGGAGAACCCAGAGCCATTCTTCAGCTGACGCATGGAATGGTCGAATATGTTGACCGATATGATGCGTTTGCGACCTATCTGGCTGAACATGGGCTTGTGGTTGTAGGACATGACCAGCTGGGGCATGGACACACGGCGAAAAACAATGAAGAACTTGGATATTTCGGATCCAATCCCAGTTCACTGCTGATCGCGGATATGCATACACTCCGGGAGAAAGCTCAGAGTTTGTATCCTTCGCTTCCGTATTTTATGCTCGGCCATTCCATGGGTTCCTATCTGCTCAGACAATACCTTGCAGAGCATGGCAGCGGGCTGGCCGGAGCCATCATCATGGGAACAGGATATATGGATCCGGCGACAACGGATCTCGGCCTTTTCATTGATGATGTGATTTCATCTGTGAAAGGGGAGCGGTATCGCTCTGCGCTGATGGCTAAGCTCACAACTGGGTCCGGTCCATATGCTCAGTATTGTGTCGACGGATCCGATGTGACGAGGTCCTGGCTGACGAAGGACACGGAAATCGTCAAGAAGTACTATTCTGACCCTTACTGCACCACCAAGTTTACGATGAACGGATACAAGGGCCTGCTGGAATCGGTTCGATTTGCAGATACGTTTGCCAACATGCAGAAAATGGACCAGGATGTGCCCGTGTATCTGGTTTCCGGTGCCCTGGATCCGGTCGGGAATATGGGAAAAGGTGTAACAAAGGTCTTTGAACTGCTCAAGAAGGCAGGAATCAGGGATGTGAGCATGCATCTCTTTGAGGGAGACCGGCATGAGATCCTCAATGAGACAGACAGAGAAACGGTGGTTTTCCCAAATCTTCTTGAATGGATTGGGAACCATCTCCGATAATACAGATAAGCAGCGCAACCGAAATTGCGCTGCTTTTATTATGGCTTTCTGCTTTTCCATTCCAGAATTTCATCCAGGCGAGTGTGAACACGCTGCTCGTCTCCCTGATCCCCGGGGAGGTAATAGCGGGTGCCGGCAAGCGCATCGGGGAGGCAGACCATCCGGGTCAGCTTCTCTTCGGTGTCGTGGGCGTATTCGTAACCTTTCCCATACTCGAGATCTTCCATCAGTTTGGTTGGGGCATTGCGAATAACAAGCGGGACAGGATCCGCAGGACGGCTTCGGATATCTGATTTGGCGTGTTCGCAGGCCATGTACAGGCTGTTGGATTTGGGTGCCATGGACAGATAGACCACACAGTGCGTCAGATGGACATCACATTCAGGCATCCCGAGTTTGTGGCAGGCTTCGAAGACGGAAATGGCCAGAGGGAGGGCATTGGAATCCGCCATGCCAATGTCTTCACTGGCAAAGCGGACCAGGCGCCGTGCAATATAGAGCGGGTCCTCTCCGCCATCCAGCATCCGCATGCACCAGTACACGGCAGCATCGGGATCGGAATTCCTCATGGATTTGTGCAGCGCGGAGATCATATTGTAATGCTCTTCACCGTTTCGGTCGTAAAGCAGAGACCTGCGGTTCATTGCGTCGGCCAGCGTGGTATCCTCTACATGGATGCCGCCGTTTTCATCCAGACGGCCGTTGAGCACACAGACTTCAAGGGTGTTGAGGGCTGTCCGTGCGTCTCCATTGGAGAACCCCGCGATGGAATGCAGCTGTTCATCCGTTACGAACACCTGCATGCTGCCAAAGCCTTTCGGGCTGGTCAGGGCATGCTGCAGGAGCCTGAAAAGATCGGCCTCGGAGAGCGGTTTGAGGATGAACACCTTGCAGCGGGAAAGAAGAGCGGAATTGATTTCAAAGGATGGGTTTTCCGTTGTTGCACCGATGAGAATGATGCTGCCTTTCTCGACAAACGGAAGAAAAGCATCCTGCTGCGCTTTGTTGAAGCGATGGATTTCATCGGCAAACAGAAGTGTCTTCTGTCCAAGCATGCGGTTGTGCTCTGCGCGCTGCATGACTTCCTTGACCTCTTTGATTCCGGAAGTCACAGCACTGAACTCGACAAATTCAGCTTTGGCGGTTCGGGCGATAATCCGTGCCAGGGTGGTTTTTCCAACCCCGGGCGGTCCCCAGAAAATCATGGAAGAAACCTGTCCCCGGTCAATCAGCTGACGGAGAATATGCCCTTTTCCAATTAAGTGCTGCTGCCCGCAGTAGTCATCCAGCGTATCTGGACGCAGACGGCTCGCAAGCGGAGCAAGACTCTCGCGCTGCTCGTCCGGGCTGTCAAACATACTCATCTGTTCCATAGCATCTCATGCCTCCACATTCTGAGTGTAGCACGCGGAGTGCGAGGTGGCAAGTATGAATGGGTGAGGGAAATGGTGAACGCAGGGACATGACCGAGAACAGCACTTGCTTCACGTCCGAACCCAAACACCGAGAAGTGCAGGAAGGCTTCTGTCAGTCGACATCGGGCTGGCAGAAAGAAAGCAGTAAAAATGCAGACACCTTGCAGAATTCCGTCAGGAAGGAAGGTCGGGCATGCTTGCCACAAAAAGTATCATGTTGTATAATTTTTAGGCATGCGCGGCATGCAACGATTGAAACATTTGAGGAGGTCTCCGTTGTATGGTACAGGCAGTTGTTGGTGCAAACTGGGGCGATGAAGGAAAAGGCAAAGTCACAGATCTGCTCGCGGAACAGAGTGATGTGGTTGTCCGCTTCCAGGGCGGTGCCAATGCAGGACATACCATCATCAATGATTACGGCCGTTTTTCGCTTCATCTTCTTCCTTCCGGCGTTTTTCATCAGAATGTCGTCAATGTCATTGGCCCCGGTGTGGCTCTGAATGTTGAGGCGCTTCTCAAAGAACTGAAATCACTGACAGACAGCGGAGTACCTGCTCCGAAACTTCTGATTTCTGACCGCTGCCAGGTGATGATGCCCTATCACGTCGATTTTGATAAATTCGAAGAAGAGCGTCTTGGCAAGAATTCTTTTGGCTCCACCAAGTCCGGTATTGCCCCGTTCTATTCGGACAAATTCGCCAAAGTCGGCATTCAGGTGTGCCAGCTCTATGATGAAGAGATTCTGCGCAGCCGTCTGGAGATCGCGCTCGTTAAGAAGAATGTCCTTCTTAGCGAACTGTATCACAAAGACAAAGTGGATCTGGATGAACTGGTCCGCTATCTGCAGGACATTGCAGAGAAGATTCGTCCGATGGTCTGTGATACGACCCGTTTCCTGTTTGAGGCAGACCGTGCAGGCAAAGTCATTCTTCTTGAAGGACAGCTCGGAACTCTGAGAGACCCGGATCACGGTATCTATCCGTACACGACCTCCTCTTCTCCGCTGGCTGCATTCGGCTGCATCGGCGCGGGCGTGAGTCCGACTTCACTCAAGAAGATTTATGCCGTGACCAAGGCCTATTCAAGTGCCGTCGGTGCCGGTCCCTTTGTTGCTGAGATTTTCGGTGATGCAGCCAAGGAACTGCGTGACCGCGGAGGCGATAAGGGCGAGTACGGTGCCACAACCGGAAGACCGCGTTCGGTCGGCTGGTTTGATGTCGTTGCGACAAAATACGGTGCCATGGTACAGGGTGCAACGGAGCTGGTGCTCACCAATCTGGACGTGCTGGGATATCTCGATGAGATTCCGGTTTGTGTCGCCTATGAAACCAAAGATGGTGAAAGGATCACCGATTTCCCGACAACGCCGACCCTGATGCACTGCAAGCCCGTTCTTGAAACACTCCCGGGCTGGAAGACAGACATCCGCGGCATCCGGAACTATGAAGATCTTCCGGAAAACTGCAAGGCCTATGTTGATTACATTGAGCGTGTGACGGGCGTGGAGATTCATATGGTCTCCAATGGTCCGAAGCGTTCGGATATTCTTTATCGGTAAGTCTCAAGCTGCCATGATCTCATGGCAGCTGGTTTTGCCGGGGACACTTTCTTACGGTAAAGCGCGAAATTGCGAGGTGGAACGATGATTGGCATCATTGATTACGGAATGGGCAATCTGAGAAGTGTGCAGAAAGCTTTTGCTTATCTGGGGTTTCAGGCAGACATTATCGGCGATGCACATCTGGCAGCGAAGGCTGACCGACTCATCCTTCCGGGGGTTGGCGCATTCCATGACGCAATGGAGCGCCTGCGTATGACCGGCATGGATGAGGCGGTGCTGGACGCGGCAGAGAAAGGAAAACCGCTGCTGGGTATCTGTCTTGGCATGCAGATGATGTTTGAATACAGTGAAGAGAACGGCCTCTGGAAGGGGCTGGGACTGTTCCCGGGGAAGATCACGCGACTGGAAGACCATGGACTGAAAATACCGCACATGGGCTGGAACACGATTGATACCCGAAAGGGCATACTGTTTGAAGATCAGCAGCATCCGTGTGTCTATTTTGTGCACTCCTACTGCGCTGCGGAAATCAATCAGTATACTGCAGCGTCCTGCACTTACGGACAGACGTTTACTGCCAGCGTGCAGAAGGGAAACATCTGTGCAACGCAGTTTCATCCGGAAAAAAGCGGCACTGAGGGACTGAATATGCTCAGAAGATTCGCGCTGTGGGAGGGATCAGGATGCTGACAAAACGGATTATTCCATGTCTTGATATCCGCGACGGCCGTGTCGTGAAAGGTGTGAATTTTGTCGGGATCCGGGATGCCGGTGACCCGGTGGAGGCCGCTGTCCGCTATAACGAGGAAGGCGCTGACGAACTGGTTCTTCTGGATATCAATGCGAGCCACGAAGGGCGTAAAACGGTGTATGATGTGGTGAGCCGGGTAGCGGAACAGGTTTTTATTCCCTTTACCGTAGGGGGCGGCATTTCTGATCTGGAGCAGATTCGACAGCTGCTTCTTCTGGGTGCGGACAAAGTGTCCATTAATTCACCCGCAGTACGGAATCCTGATTTTATTACTGAAGCAGCCATGCGTTTCGGCAGTCAGTGCATTGTTCTTGCCATGGATGTCCGTGCCAGAGAAGGCGGATGGGATGTCTATGTCAATGGGGGAAGAGTGAATACCGGCCTTGATGCACTGAAGTGGGCTGAAGAGGGCGTGCGCAGAGGCGCAGGTGAAATTCTTTTGACCAGTATGAATACAGACGGTGTTCAGCAGGGCTATGCCATGGATGTAACCAGGGCGATTGCCGATCTCGTACCCGTACCGGTGATTGCGAGCGGCGGGGCAGGCCGAAAGGAGCATTTCCGGGATATTCTGACCGAAGGACATGCAGATGCTGCGCTTGCAGCGACGCTGTTTCATTTCGGCATCCTGCCGATTCCTGAATTAAAAGAGTATCTAGCGAAGAGCGGAGTACCGGTAAGGAGGGTTTGAAACCATGCCATATGAATCCAGACTGGCATTGGGGCTGGTTCCCTATACAGCAGGCGAACAGCCCAAGGACAGAAAATTCATAAAACTCAATACGAACGAAAATCCATATCCGCCTTCACCGGAAGTGGAAAAAGCACTTCAGGGAAAGATCGAGACACTCCGGCTGTATCCGGATACAGATGCAACTGAACTCAGGGAGGCTATTGCAGAGCATTTTTCCGTTTCCCCGGAGCAGGTTTTCTGTGGGAATGGATCAGATGAAGTGCTGGCTTTCGCCTTTGCTGCTTTCTTTGCGGGAAAAGATGTGTTTGCCCCTGAAATATCCTATTCGTTCTATCCTGTATACGCGTCACTGTTTGGGGCAAATCTCATTCAGATTCCTATGCATTCCGATTTTACTGTGGATGTCAAGGGGCTGATGCGTGAAGGTCCTGTTGTTCTTGCCAATCCCAATGCACCGACCAGCCTTGCACTGGCTGTGGAGGAGATTCGGACGCTTGCGGCTCATGCGCTGGAAAAGGAAGAAATACTTCTTGTGGATGAAGCGTATGCAGATTTTGCGAAAGAGTGTGCGGTTCCGCTGTTAAAGGAATTTGACAATCTTCTGATTGTACGCACATTTTCCAAGAGCCACTCACTGGCCGGGCTTCGTGTCGGCTATGCGCTGGGAAGTCCGCGTCTGATCCAGGCACTGCGCTGTGTGCGGGATTCCTTCAATTCGTATCCGACGGACCGGCTGGCCCAGGCTGCGGCGGCTGCGTCAATGCGGGACTGGAACTATACCCGGGACCAATTGCAGAAAGTGATCAGGGCAAGAGACAAATCGAAGGAACGACTTCGTGCTGCCGGTATTGAAGTCCTTGAGAGTCAGACCAATTTCCTGTTTGTTCATGCCGATCCCACGGATGCCCTCTGGGTGCAGAAAGCACTGCGGGAAAAAGGCATTCTGGTGCGGTATTTTGCTTCTGAGAAACTGAAGCCCTATCTTCGTGTTTCAATCGGAACCGAGTCGGAAATGGAGATTGTAACCGACCTGCTCATTGAGCTGATTCAGAAAAAGTGAAAAAAATAAAGAGCCGGTGAGGCTCTTTTTCAGTTGGTGCGCCGCTTCTCAAAGAAGTCTTTCAGCAGCTTCGCACATTCTGCCTGATGGATTTCGGGAGTCCAGCGTGTCGGTGCGTGGAATCTGGGATCAGATGGCAGATCGTAGACTGAACCGCAGCAGCCATTATCTGGATCATAGGCTCCGTAAACGCAGCGCGTCAGACGAGACATGAGTATGGCACCGGCGCACATGGGGCAGGGCTCAAGCGTGACATAAAGGGTGCAGTCCTCCATGCGCCACGTCCCAAGGACTTTGCTGGCTTCCTGAAGGCAGAGGACCTCCGCATGGGCAGTCGGATCCTGCATTGTTTCCCGCAGATTATGAGCTCGTGCCAGAATGCGGTCACCATGAACAAGAACAGCACCGACAGGGATTTCGCCCTGAGATGCGGCGGCACGCGCCTCCTCCAGAGCAATCTGTATATATTCAGCGTCTGTCATTCCTTCTGCCTCCCTTGTGTTCTGATTAAAGGAAGCATAGATGAAGCGCACCGTTTTTGCAAGTGGAATGAGACGGCTTTTTCAGCATGACGAAAAGGACGAAGGTCGCAAAAGATATCAAATCATGGTATGATAATCCGGAAAAGAGGTGAGCAGGATGGATCGTGTGTGTATCGCTATTGATTTGAAAAGCTTTTATGCTTCCGTGGAATGCGTACAGCGCGGGCTGGACCCCATGAAAGCAAACCTGGTTGTTGCCGATGCATCAAGAACCGATAAAACGATCTGTCTTGCTGTGTCACCTTCCTTGAAGGCATACGGCATACCCGGACGTGCAAGGCTGTTTGAGGTCAAGCAGATTCTCAGAGATGTCAAGGCACGCACAGGCCGTGAAGTTCCCATCATCATCGCCACTCCACAGATGGCAAAGTACATGAAGGTGTCTGCAGATATTTACAGCATCTATCTTCGATATGTTGCACCCGAGGACATTCATGTCTATTCAATTGATGAAGTGATGATGGATGTCACACCCTATCTGAAAACATATGGTGTGAGTGCACATGAACTGACACGGCGCATGATTCGGGACATCCTGAACCAAACCGGCATCACAGCAGCTGCCGGCATCGGAACCAATCTGTATCTGGCCAAAATTGCAATGGATATCCTGGCAAAACACGTGCCGGCAGACGAAGACGGTGTACGCATTGCAGAACTCAATGAACGCATCTACAGAGAACAGCTCTGGGATTATAAGCCGCTGACCGCCTTCTGGCGAATCGGAAGAGGAACAGCGTCAAAGCTCGAAAAGAATGGCATGCTGACCATGGGGGATGTTGCACGCAGGAGTCTGACGGATGAAGAAGGTTTATACCGGCTTTTTGGGATTGATGCGGAGCTGCTCATCGATCATGCATGGGGAATCGAACCCTGCAGCATGAAAGATATCAAGGCTTTTCGTCCGAAAAAAACGTCAAGCGGGAGTGCGCAGGTGCTTCCATGCCCCTATGACGTCTATCAGACCCGTCTGATCGTGCAGGAAATGACGGATCAGCTTGCGCTGGAACTGGTACAAAACCATCAGGTCTGTGACCGGGTCACGCTCACACTGCATTATGACAGGGAAAATGTGGATCTGGGATTCTATAAAGGCACGGCCCGGCGCGACTGGTATGGAAGAATGGTTCCACCCGCGGCGCATGCAACCGCCCATTTTTCATCCATGACAAGTTCATCGGATCAGATGATGGAAGGGGTTCTTCGCGTATATGATGAGATTGCGGATCCTTCTCTGACCGTTCGGATGGTCTCGGTGACAGCCGACCATGTTCAGAAGGAACAGGATGCTGCTCTGCAGCTGGACATGTTTACCGACCAGGAAAAGCTTGAAAAAGAGCGCAGGCTGCAGGAAACCATGCTGAAGCTGAAATCAAAGTATGGGAAAAACGCAGTTCTGAAAGGGATGAATCTCAAAGAAGATGCCCGCGAGCGTGAGCGGAATGAGCAGGTGGGCGGACATAAAGCCTGACAGAGGGCCGGAAAACAAAAATCATGGTTGGCGGCCTGCGGCAATGATAAAGAAGGTGCAAAGGTATGGCTGGAATGGACCAGGGATCGAACCGTTATGCAGATATCATAGACAGGGAGCGCCCCAGACATCATGCAGATGATTTTTCCAGAAGGCATCCGCCGATGCCGCTGGAAGAAAGGGCAAAGATTTTTCTGCCTTTTGCTGCGCTGAAGGGATATGAGCAGAAGGTGGAAGAAAAAGAAATCATTTATGATCCTGAAAATGGGCTGTCAGAAGACATGCTTCAGGATTTGAACGACCAGATGCTCAAGCTTCAGACCCTGCTGCGTCAGGGCATCAAACCGCGTGTGAGAGTTCGCTGCTTTATAAAAAAGGATGGCACAGATGGGGAAGGCCGTGAACTCTGGAAAGAAGGGCAGTGCGAACACATTTATGAGGTTCGTCAGGTACTGGAGGTTGCGGGAAACAGCATACCGTTTGCTTCGCTTCGCGAAATTGTGATCATACAGTGACACAAAAAAAGCAGATCCGGAGAATCTGCTTTATGGATGGACGACTCAGTAGTAATCGGCCATATTGAAAACAAACAGGTCAGTGGAAGTTGCCACTTCTTTGTCCAGTCCGATCAATTCCGCGATGGTGACAAACTCGAATCCTTTTTCCTTCAGCTGGGGTATGAGCGTGCGGATGCAGCGCACATCGACCGGCCGGGCGTGAAAAAGGAGGATGGAACCGTTTTGAACCCGGGGCAGCGCTTTGGCGGGATCGGTCTGACTGACATCCCAGTTTACAACGTGCTGAAAACCGGTCAGCTTGAGAACATTGTAGGCGTGTGTAATTCTTCCATTGGCATCTTCAATGTTGCCATAGGGCGGGCGCAGGGTTCTGATCGGATAATGATATCCCAGCACCTGATCCAGACGCTCCTGAGGACGGAGAATGGCAGAAATCAGGACACGTGTCTCATAGGCGCCGATTGCACCGTGATTCATCGTATGGGTGCCGATTTCACAGCCGGCATCGATTGCACTTTGCCAGACATCGCGATCTTCTTCCGTCAGTATGATTCCCAGGGGATAGAAGGTCATCACAATTCCGAATTCCCTGCAGATATCAATGGTTTCCCTGACGCATTCGATATCGTAGCAGTCATCCATGGAAAAGGCAATCTTGTTTTCATCGCGGCTGCCGTAGCGGATAATAAAGGGAAACGGATCTTCTGTGGCTTCAGGAAGGGGAGTCCCGGTCAGATCCGTCTCAGCACCAGGTGCAGGCGTTTCTTCCAATGCGGCAGGAGAGACAGCATCCGGGAGCGTTTCCGCGACAGCCTGTACGGCCAGGAAAAGCACCAAGAAAAGTGCGAGACATGCTAAAAATCTGCTTCTCATCTGCAGTTCACCTGAACCTTTCATGAAAATAAAAGAGGCAAGTGAGCGTGACTGTAAGCCGAGTTCTGTCGAGGACGATCATCTATCCAGACCTGGCGTTGCCGCGCAGGCTCAAGCGATTTCAGGAACGCAGCGGGCCACTGATAGTCCCTATCCATCTTGCACCGGGTGGGGTTTACATCACGGACGAGTCGCCAGGCCGTGGGTGAGCTCTTACCTCGCCTTTCCATCCTTACCGGATCAATCCGGCGGTATCTCTCTGTTGCACTCTCCTTGGAGTCGCCTCCACCGGCCGTTAGCCGGCACCCTGCCCTGTAGTGCTCGGACTTTCCTCATACCCTTTCGGGCACGCGATCGCCTGGTCACCTCACATGCAAAGGAAATATACCTTTCTGCGGGCAACCTGTCAAGCATGAATCAGAAGATGCCTGTATACAAGCCGTTTCCAGTGCCATGGAATTGACAAAGATGCTAAAAATGCTATGATATCAATGGGGTTCTAGGCCCTGTTGTGTTTTTAATTGAAGGCATTTGTAAGGAGGACTGGCTGCTTGACGCATACCAGAAAACTTGCCCTGACAGAAGAATCCATGGATGCCTGGATGTCTCTGTTTGGACTGAATGATGCGAATATTGCTCTCCTTGAGCGGGAACTGAACGTGCGTATCAGCATGCGCGGGTCAGAACTGGCTGTGACAGGGGAAGATTTGGAAACAGAAATGACGCTGCTGGTCATTGATAAGCTTCTGGGCATGATCCGCTCAGGAGATCAGGTGGACAGCATGCGGATTCGCTACGCTGTGGCCCTTGCGCGCGAAGGGAAAGCAGATTCCATTGATGAGCTGCTTCGCTCTGTGGTTGCTGTGACGCACCGGGGAAAACAGATTCGAGCAAAGACGCTTGGACAGCAGCAGTATGTCGAAGCCATCCGTGAACACGATCTGACGTTTGCTGTCGGACCTGCGGGCACGGGCAAAACCTACCTGGCCATGGCGATGGCCGTGATGGCTCTGAAAAACCGGGAAGTGGAACGCATTGTTCTGACGCGTCCTGCTGTTGAGGCGGGAGAAAAGCTGGGCTTTCTTCCGGGTGACCTGACGCAGAAAGTGGACCCGTACCTGAGACCTCTCTATGACGCACTCTACGACTTCATGGGCGTGGATGCCTATCAGAAGATGCTTGACAGAGGAACGGTTGAGGTTGCCCCGCTGGCTTACATGCGCGGTCGCACGCTGTCGGATTCATTTATCATACTGGACGAGGCACAGAACACGACAAGCGAACAGATGAAGATGTTCCTTACGCGCTTTGGTTTCCATTCCAAAGTGGTCGTAACAGGGGATATTACGCAGACAGATCTGCCCTATGGGCGCAAATCAGGTTTACAGGAAGCGCTTGATATTCTCCAGGATATCCCCGAAATCGGTATGGTCCGGCTGACGGGCAAGGATGTCGTCCGTCACGAACTGGTACAGAAAATTGTGGAAGCCTATGCTGCATATCAGGAAGCCAAAAGTGCTCAGACAGAGAAAAACTGACCTGCGCATCCTGCTTTAACAGCAAGAAAATAAGATCCGCTCTATGGTCTGCGGACCGGAAAGAAGAGGATCTGCGAAAGGATGTGGAACAGATGAGAAAGGTGCAGAAGATCGAACGGAGCAAACCGATTCCGGAACGCATTTCTGCATGGATGCATACGACCGGTGCGCATGCAGCCATGATCATTACGGTCGGTTTTTTGATTCTGTGTGTTATCTTCTTTACAACCATTGCACCCAGGAGGTACACCCTCACAGTGGGTTCCATCTCACATCAGACGATTACCGCCACGCAGAGTGTGGTCGATGAGATTACGACCGGAGAAAAGAAAAAAGCGGCTGCGGCGAATGTGGAACCGACTTATCATCTGGATGAAAGCGTTGCCATCAGAGTCATGGAAAACCTGCAGGCGGTTTTTGAAGAACTGAGCAAGGTGCAGCAGTATGGGCTGACTGTGCAGGAAGTCGATGATGACGGCAATGAAATTGCAAAGAACTTTTCAAACAGTGAAATTGAATATGCGCAGGCGCTTGTGACACGGATTTCACTGACCCGTTATCAGGCAACCGTGCTGATGACCGTTTCCAAAGAAGATTTCGATATCATGGTGACCAATGTCACCCGGGCTGTACAGAACGCTCTGAACAGCGGTATCCGCGAAGGCAAAGTGACGGATGCCATTTCCACGGTCCAGCAGATTGTGGGATACAGCGTAGACCTTTCCCTGATGCAGGTGATTGTGCCTACCGTTCTGCGCACATGCATAGAACCCAACATGGTCATCGATCAGACAGCCACAGAACAGGCACGCCAGAAGGCCATGGAGAATGTGGAGAACATCATTTACCTTCAGGGTCAGAATATTATCCGCGAGGGTGAAGTGGTGACTTCTTCGCAGTATGCGATGGTGAAAGCTCTGGGCCTCCTTGAAAATGATGCCCATGATTATACCAGCTATATTGCAGTGGCGATCTTCCTGAGCTTCGGCATTTTTGTTCTCGTCGTGCTGATCAATGTGTTTCGTCCTGTCATTCTGCATGATGTCCGTTTTATTTCTGTAGAAATTGCCGTGATTGTGATCACAATGCTCCTGTGTGCCATCAGTATCAAGCTGATCAATCCATACATGGCACCTTTGCCCATGGGTTCCATTCTGATTGGTGCCCTCCTGGGATGGCGTGCCGCTGTGCCGGCAACCGTCTGTATGGCAGTGATCACCTGCGGCTTTTCCGCCGGAAGCACGACCATTACGCTGGACGAAATGCTCATTAATTCCATGATGAGCCTGGTCGCACTGACCGTTTCAACTCTGTATCTCAGAGGAAAGGGCGGACGCCTGCGTCCCCTGATCTGCGGTGTGCTCGTGGGCATCAGCAATATGGTGCTGATGCTTGCCATTGGATTCATGCAGGGCGCAGACATGGAGGAATACCTGTTCTATGCGCTGTGGAGTGGATTGGGCGGCGTCATAAGCGGTATGCTGTCCATTGGTCTTCAGCCGCTTCTTGAGTCTGCGTACAATCTGGCGACTCCGGCCAAACTGCTTGAACTGGGCAATCCGAATCATCCGCTTCTCAGACGGCTACTGATGGAAGCGCCGGGAACGTATCATCATTCCATTATTGTGGCCAACCTTGCGGAAGCGGCGGCTGAAAAGATCGGAGCGAATGCACTGCTTGCCAGAACCGGCGCGTACTTCCATGATGTGGGCAAACTGAAACGGCCGGGCTATTTCAAGGAAAATCAGCAGGGCATCAATCCTTTGGATCAGACGGATCCCTATGTGTCCGCGGCAATTGTGACGACACATACACGGGATGGTCTGCAGCTGGCTCAGAAATATCACCTGCCGCCTGAAATTCAGGATATCATTATCCAGCACCATGGCGACACACCTGTGATGTTCTTTTATCACAGAGCGCTTGAACAGGCTGGTGGCAGGGAAGTCGACATTGCGGACTTCCGGTATGACGGCACCCGTCCGACCACCAAGGAAGCAGCGATTGTCATGTTTGCCGATACGATTGAAGCTGCTGTCCGTTCAATGAAGGATCCATCTCCCAAGGAAATTCGCGAGTTTATCCGCAAACTGATCCAGGGCAAGCTGCAGGATGGACAGCTGGATAATTCACCGATTACACTCAGGGATATTGAAGATATCTGTGATGCATTCTGTACCGTGCTCAACGGCGTATTCCATGAGCGGATCGAATATCCGGAAACCAAAGTACCGGCCCGTACTTCAGAGTCGGAGAAGAGTGAAAAAACAGAAAATCACCAGGAACAGACAGAGGACAAGCCTCAGGAGGAAACAAAGCCTGAGCAGGATGGGGAGGAACCGGAACATGGTGCTTGAACTGGAGCAGACTGCTGAGGTGCCATCTGGTTTTCTTTCACTGATGCAGCGCGCAGCAGACGCTGCTGTACAGGCTGAAGGCGTTCATGTGAAAACGGCTGTACATATTCTGCTGTGCAACGATGAGGAAATCCGCACATATAACAGGGAATGGAGACAGATTGACCGTGCGACAGACGTCCTGTCATTTCCACTGGTCTCCTATCCCAGCGGGAAAACGGCCGGTGCATGTCCCAAACGTCTGATGCAGGCTTATGACGATGAGAGCAACTGCTGTATGCTGGGGGATCTGATCATATCGGTTCCCCATGCACTTGCGCAGGCCGAAGAATACGGGCATTCCCCGGAAAGAGAATTTGCGTATCTCACCGTGCATGGACTCTGTCATCTCATGGGATATGACCACATCGAACCCGAGGATAAAGTCAAAATGCGCGCAAAGGAAGAAGAAATCCTTGCAGCCATTGGATTGACACGTGATGAATAAGCATGGACAGATGTCCGGAATGCACAGGAATATTAAAGGAGAACAATATGGCACAACAGGCTTTTCACTCAGGATTTGTAACGATTGTGGGACGCCCGAACGTCGGAAAATCCACCCTGCTCAACAGCATGGTTGGCGAAAAAATCGCAATTGTATCTGATAAACCGCAGACGACAAGAAATCGTATTATGGGTGTCGTGACCGGTGAAGACTGGCAGATGGTCTTTCTTGACACACCCGGCATTCATAATCCAAGAAACCGTCTCGGCAATTATATGATGCAGTCGGTCCGTGATGCGATGGATGGAATGGACTGCATTGTGACCATGGTGGATGTGACGCAAATCGGAAACCATGACCGCAAGATTGCTGAGGAAATGGCTGCGAAGTCAGTTCCCGCACTTCTTGTATTCAACAAAATTGACCTGATCCCGCATGAAAAACTGCTCGAGCTGCTTGCAGAATTCAAAGCGCTTCCATACAAGGCAATGATTCCGGTTTCTGCGAAGACAGGGGACGGGCTGGATGATCTGAAGCGCGAGATTGTCAATATTCTGCCGGAAGGCCCCAAGTATTTCCCGGATGATATGATGACAGACCAGCCCGAAAGGCTGATTGTCGCGGAAATGATCCGTGAAAAGGCACTGCTCCATTTGCGGGATGAAGTTCCGCACGGTATTGGTGTGGAAATCCTCGGCATCACAAAAGAGTCAGAAACACTCACGGAAATCCATGCAACCATTTACTGCGAGCGGGATGCGCACAAGGGAATCATCATCGGAAAGCACGGGAGCATGCTGCAGACGATTGGGTCTGAAGCGCGTACCGATATTGAAAAACTGATGAATACACACATTAATCTGAAACTGTGGGTTAAAGTCCGGGAAGACTGGCGTAACCGCATTGATGATCTGCGTACGCTTGGGTATGAAACCAAGTAATCAAGCAGCGGTCTTCAGGCGAACGTCAGCATCCTGACGGATTTTGCAGGAGGTGAGCAGCATGCCCAGGGGAGGCGGCAGCTCGGGGCGCAGTTCTTCGGGCGGCGGTTTCAGTTCCCATTCACGTTCCTCCTCATCCAGAAGTTCTGGTTCTTCATTCAGAAGTTCCAGTTCTTCGTCCAGAAGCTCAGGATTTTCATCCTCCTCACGTTCTTCTTCATCCAGAAGTTCAGGGTTTTCCTCGCATGCTCGTTCTTCTTCATCCAGAAATACAGGCTGCTCCTCTTCTTACCGTTCTTCGTATTCCGGAAGAGACACGAAAACATCGGATTCCAGGTCATCCTATCGGTCCACACAACGTTTTCCGGGCAGACGCAGAACTGGCACAGGAAGGCCCGGCGGTCTGTTTTTACCGCTAATCGTGGGATCCGGGATCAGAAAAACTCAGCGCAGAAGACGGTCAGCGGTTCAGAATCTGCGACGGCGCTCCGGATGCCTGGGGATTGTTCTGGCGGTATTGATACTGATCCTGTTGATTGGGGCCGCTTCCAATCAGACGAATTCTACGGTTGACCAGTCTTCGCAGCGCACACCGCTCGATGCAAGGGCGGTTCTGCTGTCCGATGCATGGTATCAGGATGATTGGGGAGACTGGATTGATGCGTGTTCTATGGATGAACGCAGCAAGATGATCGAGGATTTCCGCTATTTCTATCAGAAGACGGGCATTCAGCCCTATCTCTGGATTCTGGGAGAGAACGGTGCATCCATTCAGGATTCGGAAGCGCTTGAGCAGGCAACACGGGACCGCTATGATGCTCTGTTTTCAGATAAAGGGCATCTCCTGATTGCATTCAGAGAATACCCAAATGCTTCAGGAAACTATATTTCCGGGTGCTTCGCTGGCGAAGATGCTGAGCGGGTCATGGATGCTGAGGCTCGTGAAGTGCTGCTCACCAATATTGACACCTGCTATGACCGCACAGACTATTCAGAGGCTCAGCTCTTTGGAACGGCAGTGCGAAAAACGGCAGATGCCATTATGCAGAGTCCAATGTCCACAGGAGAAGCGATCCGGACACTGCTGGGGCTTGGAGCCGTGATCTTTGCATTCATGCTGCTATCCTTTTTCAGGGGTAGAAAACGCGAGCAGAGGGAAGCCGTTCCGGAGCGCTCAGAGAGCGTCGAGACGCAGCCGGTAAAGGCAGACGCGGAGAACAGGGATCCCGCGGCACAGAGGGCTGTGAAATGTCCGAACTGCGGGGCGAATACTGTGATGCGCCTGAAAACAACAGGCAGATGTGCGTATTGCGGAAGCTATATCTCGATGGATGAACAGGGAAATGCGACAATCGCAAAGGTCTGACAGCCCGCATGGATGCTTCAAACATAATGAAATAATAAAGGATCTGACGCACAGGCGTCAGATCCTTTGTATTGTGTGCCGGGCATGTCTTAATTCTTGCCGGTGAAAGACCGGTCGCAGGTATT
>R21__coassemble_164_pt1 | contig 56505 bp, 45 predicted proteins | sample R21__metabat2_high_PE_034 | metagenome-assembled genome bin R21 | reverse complement strand
TCACTCATCGGAATCACTGTCTCTTTGATTGCGCGTCATCTGTTTAGATGACTTTTGTTCTGTATCGTTTTCAAGGTTCATGCTGTACTCTCGCGAGTCAGCTTGCGTATAATATCATCGATTAAAATATTTGTCAAGCGCTTTTTTGAAGAAAATGTTGATATATTTGGGTTTCCGGACATCAATTAGATATAAATCTGATAACGTTCGGATATTTTCAAACGATTCTTTGCATTTTTATGCAAAACGTTTGCCTTTTTCCATGTTGCGCACCGATTCTGTTCTTGGTAGAATGCGTATGTTGGAGGTATCGCATGATTAAGAATGATATTTTTCAGATGACATGTACCTCTCTTGGTTCAAATATGGAAGGAATCTGTCATCAGGATGGTATGGTTGTCTTTGTTCCCGGTATGCTTCCCGGTGAAACTTCCCCAGTCCGCATTGTCAAAACACAGGCCAGTTATGCATTCGGTATTCTTGACGGTGCTCCGACCTCCCTTTCTGACACACGTATTACTCCGGACTGCGCATCTTATCCAAAGTGCGGCGGCTGTTCTGCCCGTCATATGTCCTATGAGACAACCCTGATCTACAAGCAGAAGCAGGTGCAGAACTGTTTTCATTCCATCGGTCATATTGACCTTGAGGTTCCTCCCGTTCTCGGCATGGAATCTCCCTATCATTACAGGAATAAATCCGCCTTTCCCATTGGCGGAACCAAAGATGAGCCAGTCCTTGGGTTCTTCGCCCCAAGAAGTCACCGCATTATCCCTGTCACTTCCTGTGTAAATGCCATGACTCCGACAGATGATATCTGTGCAGCTTTTCTCTCCTGGATGAAAGCCCACAGAATCAGCTCTTATAATGAAGAGATGCACACCGGACTTCTGCGTCATCTGATTATCCGTGTCAACCGCCAGCATGAGTCCATGGTGACCGTTGTTGCAAGAAAATCCAATGTTCCTTTCCTGAAAGACCTCGCTCAGAGACTGCAGCCGCTGGGTGTAAAAACACTGGTTCTGAATGTCAATGCTGCACAGACAAATGTCATTCTCGGCCAGGAATATCTTCCTGTCTACGGAGACGGCTTTCTGCATGACGAAATCCTGGGACTGAACTTTGAACTGTCACCTGCTTCCTTCTTCCAGGTCAACGTTGCCCAGACTGAAAAGCTGTATTCACTGGCTGTACAGTTTGCTGATCTGACGTCTGAAAAAACAGCTTATGATGTGTATTGCGGAACGGGTACCATTTCCCTTCTTCTGGCTCAGCACTGCAGACAGGTCATCGGAATCGAAGTCGTTCCCCAGGCAGTGGAGAATGCCCGAAAAAATGCTGAAGCAAATCATATTTTTAATGCCGATTTTCACACAGGTACAGCGGAATCCCTGCTTCCTCAGCTGATTCATCAGACAGCCAGGGCAGATGTGATTGTTGTGGATCCGCCGCGAAAGGGTCTGGATCCTTCTGTGATTCAAACCATCTGCAGCGTTTCTCCGCCCAAGGTCGTCTATGTTTCCTGTAATCCCGCTACCCTTGCCAGAGACGCCGCAATGTTCCTTGAACAAGGGTATCATATTGACCGCATCCAGCCTGTTGATATGTTCTGCTGGACGAGTGATGTAGAGACGGTACTTCTTATGTCCCAATAATAGCCAGACGACACCATTCACATGGGAATCCACCTGAAACCTGAGGTTGTAATGGCGGCCGTAATTTGATGAGGAGAAATTACCCATGCAACAGTCGATGAACGACTACCCCAGTATCGATAAGCCTTGGTTGAAATACTATACAAAAAAGGATCTGGGCATTCAGATTCCTGATATGTCCTTAACAGAATATATCCGCACACAAAACACGAATCACTTATCGCTTCCGGCTCTGACATATTTTGGGAAAACTTTTTCATATCAGGAGCTGTTTGACAATATCGATCGCGCCAGTCGTTTATTTCAAAGCCTCGGAGTCAAAGAAAATGATTATGTTGCTCTTGCCATGCCTCTGATGCCCGAAGTAATCTTCATGATGTACGGTTTGGACCAGATCGGTGCAATTGCCAATTTGATTGATCCTCGGATTCCTGCAGATCGAATGAGGTTTTATATCAACCTTGCCAAGGTTAAAATCTGTTGTGTGATCACATCTTACACGAACACCATCATTGAAGCTGCTTCGAATTCCACGCTGGAGAAAATCATTCTGGTTTCTCCAACTGCATGCATGAGCAGCGCCGAACAAAATCGTTTTCTCCACAAACAGTTTACAGCAGGCGAAAGAGTCGGCATATACTGGAAGGCGTTGAAACTCCATGCCCTCACTTCAAAGCTCAACCGTCATGCAGAAAAACATCCTGTCATTTATACCTATGAGAAACTAATCACTCAGATTTTTCCGGAAATGCATACTGCAGCATACAGACCAGGAAAAGCCTCCATTGTTGAGTATACCAGTGGCACGACAGGAACCCCTAAGGGCCTCGAGCTAACAGCCAGCGGTATGAATGTCACTGCTGCACAAATCACTCAGATCAACAGAACAACGCCTGGCGAAAGTTTGCTTGGGATTATGCCTCCGTTTATCAGCTATGGTGCGGTCACCGGCATTCATATGTCACTTTCCGCGGGATTCAACCTGATTTTGATTCCCCGCTTTTCTGTTGATATCTTTGCCGAATTGATTCACAAATACAAACCGAACAACATCATATGCGTACCATCCATGTTTGGAAACGTAATCGAAAGCCCTCTGCTTCAGCATGAGGACTTGTCATTCCTCAAACGTCTTATCTTTGGAGGAGATAGAACCGTTCCTGAATTCGAAGAACGCGTTAATGCATGGCTGGATGAACACAATGCTCATATTCGCCTGATCAAAGGCGGCGGTATGGCAGAATATTCTTCCTGTGCTTTTGAAACACCCTTTGAAGAAACAAAAAAGCCAGGCGCATATGGCATTCCTCTCCCTCTCGTAGATGCCAAAATCATGAAAGATGATCAGACAGAATGTGGATATGACGAAATTGGGGAGATCTATATCTCTTCTCCTCAGCAAATGCGCGGATATATTGATAATCCGGGAGAGACAGAAGCGTTCTTCTTTACGGATGAAACCGGAAAGAAATGGGGACGAAGCGGAGATTTAGGCTATGTGTCCCGGGACGGTCTGTTTACATTGACTTCCAGGAAAAAGCAGATGATTGTTCGTCCTGATGGTCACAATGTTTTTCCATCCGAAATTGAAAACAGCATTCTGGCCTGCAATGAAGTTGAGGAATGTGTAACTGTTGGCATCAAAGATGATCAATCGATTGTGGGAGAGTACCCGGTCGCATTCATTGAACTAAAGCCTGATCTTACTTCTTCTCCGAATGTTGTTCTGAAACAGATCATCAAAAATGTCAAAAAAGAGATTCCTGTCCGTGACCGGCCGATCAGAGACGAGGATTATATTCTTACCAAAATTCCATATAGCAATGAAGGAAAAATAGACCGTGTGAAACTTATTTCCGTATACAAAGAAAAGAAAATTGCGCCAAGGGGATAAAAACACTCTGGAATTCGCAACAGCAGAAAAGACCAGCCATCATTTTGGATGAACAGATCACTCAAAATGATGGCTGGTCTTTTTATTTCTGCAATGTACACTTTTCTCCGTTTCTCACGTTTTCTGCATGATCAGGGGAAGCCAGACATTCTCCAGCCAGCCTTTCAGTGCTGTTGTGTCTGTGATGGAGTCCAGAATTTTCAGCAGCAGGTCATACACTTCCGTATGCCCGTATCTGCAGTATGTGCAGGCAACCATTCCGGTTCCGTCCGGAAGATTGATGCCTGCCTCCACGACATCCAGCCCCGGCATTCTGTGGTTCGTGTCGCCATGCACTGCAAACACATTCATGTTTTCTGACAGCTCGGTGACGAATTCGCCGTCCCCAATATTTTCAATGACAGCTGCTGTACCGGACCGTTTTTTCTTTGGGATCATCAGCGTGACATAGTCTGTTTCATTCAGATAAACACTGGTACCGATACTTCCTTCATCCACGATTTCACATTCTGTCGGATACTGAAACGCGATGCGGACAGAACCCCGGCTGACAAATCCTGTACTCATCGATTGACTCTCCGGCTGACTGTTTATTTCTGAAAAGCCGGCAGCCACTTCCGGAAATGTCCGTGATGATAATCCATCCGCCAGGACAGGAATCAGCCTGCACGACCGGATCTCTTCACTGAAAAGCACCGGCTGCGGATTGGTATAATTTGCCTGCTTTCCATCCGGAAATGTATACCAGAGATCACAGTGAAGTGGAGAGCCGTCATGCCCATTCAGGATCAGATCCCATCCCAGTATTTCCTGTGAAGTCATCCCATTGGAAGCATAATAGGAAATGGAAGCCGTCACGCTCTTCGAGCTATTCTGCTGATTCGAAACCTGAATCACATCAAAACTGATTTGTCCGTTTCCGTAGGGAATGATACCGTCTGACCGGACTCCCTTCATCTTCCCGTTCGTATCCATCTCTGCAAGCGGTACATGGAGTTCACCGGCCCTGGATGGATCGCTGCCGGCAGCTTCCGCACTGACACTACCGGGCAGGAGCAGGATGATCATCATCATAGCTGCAAGAATCTGCCTGACTGCTTTTCTTTTCATGTTGGTTCACCTTATCGCTTCAGTTATATCTGTATGAGCCGATCATATCCGGGCTTCCGTCCGCATGGATCCCGAGGATGAACTGTCCGCTTGCATCAATTGAGATCATGTCTGTCCAAGCATTCAGCTGTCCGTCTTCTGAAAAATTCACATAGGTCGGTGCGTGTTCTCCTGTCGCATATACGCCTGGATGACAATCGCGGCTTTCCATTCGACCGGCCATCAATACCTTTCCTTCCTTTGTTAAGCCAATGACATACTGCTCACACGCATCCACCATGGAAATCTCTGACCAGGCTTCACACGCTTCTGCGCCATATTCATTTTCTCCAAAAAAACGGACAGTGCCATCCTGCATCAGCAGGACAAGACAGTTGTTTCCAATGGCAAACTGTTTCACTCCCTCTGTCCCATCGGCAGCAAGAAGATCTTCGGCATCTTCTGCTGCTTTTGCATTGTACGGAGAGAGCATCAGGTGCGCCACACCTTCCTTTGTCAGCGCAGCCGCCAGAGTGCCATTCATGGCAAACTGCTGCAGGTTTCTCCATGTTTTCGGTAGATTTTCTCCCGCATCATATGTTTTCCACTCCATTGCAATCAGGGGATTTCCGGATGCATCGATTCCGGTTATGATGCCGCCCAGATCCGTGTCGATTGTCTGGCCAAAAAGGCGGCTGCAGTTTTTCCATTCTTTGATACCATCGGAAATCTCCTGACCAGCTGCTTCAGTCAGGCAGACAGTTCCGTCCCTGCTCAGTGCTGCGCAGAAAAATCTCGCTGAAGCAATATCCGCGATATTCTGCCATTTGGAAACATTCAACGCATGTGGATATGAAGCCCCAAGTGCAAAACAGGTGCCGTCCGCACGAAGCATCAGGGCATGATTTGCCCCTCCATCCACCTTGATGACATCAGAAGCCATATTATGGAGCGGAACCAGATAATCCGCCTGAATGTATGCCTGATACCACTGCTTTCCAAATACGATAACACGGGACCACGTCTTGTTTCGCTTTACCTGGGTGTCAAGAATATATACGGATATTTCGGGATCGATCGTTTCACGAATACTGCCTGCTGGTTCGCGACGTACATTGACACGTTTCATGGCCGGTACAGCAAAAGTATGGATCCGGATATCATGCTCCTGTGCTCCTGCAGTCTGAGGAATCATGATCATCAGTATCAGAAGAAGACATACTGCCTGAAAAATCTGCTTTTTCATCTCATGGAACATATGCTTTCCGCTCCTTATCCGTTACCCGGCGTCAGATCATTCTGCCGGACATATCCGTATTTTCCGGCAGCCGGAACCCAGACATGGAACCATTCGTTTCCAATCACCCCAATGATCTTCATGGAAGTCCAGTCCGCATTCATAAGATTGTCATACGGACCTTCCTGCGGATTCTGATACAGTTTCAGGTTCTCATTTTTACTGAACATCTGAGGCATCGCGGAGGTTTCAAGGCGCAGTGCACTGCCGGACCGGCCAAAGTTCAGGAATCGCTTCATCATATATCCATACTGTGAGTCTGTTTTTTCGCCAAACATCACCTGGACCCAGTCGCCTTCCTGTTTGAGAACTGTTACTGGAGTTCCAGTGTAATACTTGCCCTGAGAGCGGCTGCCTTTGTCTGCTTTTTCCCGCAAATGAAGCCGGTCAGCAGGATTCGGGTTGCTCACCATGGCATACCGTTTGGAATCCATCTGTGCAGAAGCCTCATCCAGGCTATGAGGCAGTGTATTCCAGTCGATTTTTGTGATGTCATCCCATGGATGGTCGCCATACAGAATGGTCAGCATTCCGGTATCCTGCCATACCGTATGATCTCCGAAAAACAGAAAACCCTCCTGACCCATCCGGTCATCATAAATATATTCAATCCCTGCCCTGTCCGGATGATTCAGATGAATCGTCACACAACACCCGTCGATCCAAAGACTGTCTGTAAAGTTTTCATACCCAAGCACAGTGCCTTTGGGCAGGGGAGTGCTTCTGATCAGGTGCACTTCCCGCCTTCTGTATTCGCAAATCACATAGGTCCGCGTTTCGTCGGACCTCTGCATGAGAAAATGCATGGCGCCGTCCTTCATCAGTCCCTTGATGAAGACCTCTTCCGGCATCAGCCATTCAGCAGTTTCCCGGAAAAAACGTTCATTCTCAGCAGCATAGTGATCATTGGTTGAAATCATCATGGTCGGGAAGCGTGATACATCAAAATCAGCCAGATGCACACAGTCCGTCATCCAGTCTGCAGGAAGATACTGGGTTTGCAGGACACCGGAATCATTGTCGTTTTCATCCGTTATGGAAAAGGTGCGGATGATCTCTCCGCCATGAGCATCATTCCACACTGTATTCCAAATCGATGTGCTTTCACCAGAACTGGTGTCATAAACAGATTGATCCACGAATCCCCATATACCCTCTGGATTCCTGGCACTGTGATAACGCACGATTTCATTATCAGACAGCGTATAGGTCCAGAACACTGCATTGTCACTGTCCAGCACAAGTTCAGGCCAGTCAGCATCCTGAATCAAAGCTGTTGGATTGTCGATTACAATCTGCCAGCCAGATTCTCTGTTTTCCAGGACAAGGAATCGCTTTACCCCATCTGCCTCAGAAAAACAGACTGCTGTATCGCCCCACTGTGACAGCTGGACAGGCTTCGATATGCCTGCATTCCCGAGTACAGTCAGAATGGATGCTTCATTCCCGACCTCAGCCTGAGCAAAAGCACTCATCAGAATCAAAAGAACAGTAATGACCCAGATTTCCCGTCTTTTCACAATAATCCTCTTCCTGTTTCATCAGTTGTATTTCAATAATAAAGACGAATGCAGGACTTCTTTTCTTTCATTGTTTTCCGACTGATTATAAAAAAACATTTTTAATTTGACAGAATTCTTCCCAATGTTTACAATATATAGCAGTGCAAATTACATAGAAAAGAGGCGTTATTATGTTCTATCGTCTGATCGCCCCTGTTGACGTCGATGAGCTGCTGGCGGACTGGACAAAATACTGCCGTGCACACAATATGATTCTTGGAAGTGCATCGACAGACCAGACGCACTCCATTGTCGTTCATTCTTCCGGACGTTCCTGCTGTGTCCATATTGAAAACCCGGACGGCGTTTCACCTGATGAAACACTGACCCTTTATCTGAACGATTATTGTCTCCGTCATCCCCATGCTGTCATCTCTTCTGCTGAGGATGAAAAAGCACTTATTCAGCAAGCAAACGATGAAGACAGCGTAGGATTTATCGCTGAGTAACAAAAAAACCTGTCTGGCTGACCAGACAGGTTTTTCTTTCGCTTGCTAATCTTACTCCACCGTGTAGGGCATCAGCGCGATGGCACGTGCGCGCTTGATGGCCTCACTCAGCTGACGCTGATGCTTGGCACAGTTACCAGTCATACGGCGGGGCAAAATCTTGCCACGTTCGTTAATATACCGACGCAGATGGTTGGTATCTTTATAATCGATGTATTCGATCTTATCTACACAGAAACTGCAAACCTTGCGGTGAGGACGACGCCCTCCGCGCGGACGCGGTCTTTTTTCTCCACGATCTTCAGACATGGCTTTTGCCTCCTTTCAAACAGCTTTACATTAGAATGGAAGATCATCCGACTCGACAGAAGTGAACCCGTTATTCTGGCTCGAAGGCTCTGCCATAGCAGGAGCGGAAGAAGGAGCACCATCGCCGTATGTATCATTACGGCTGCTCAGGAACTCAACTTCATTCGCAGTGACTTCCAAAGATACTCGGGTTGAACCATCATTTGCCTGATAGGTTCTCGCATTGACAGGGCCTACAACACAAACTTTTCTGCCCTTTTTCAGAAACTGGGAACAGTTTTCAGCCAGCTTATTCCATGTCGTTACACGGAAGAAAGTTGCATCATTCTGTCCATCTGCCTGATTCCGGCGTGTATTGTTCACTGCAACGGTGAAATCACACACCTGGTATCCGCCCTGAACACTTCTCATTTCAGGGTCTCTGGTCAGATTTCCGATAATCATCAATTTATTCATGTTTGTGTACCCCTTGGAACATGTTACTCTGCATCCGTATTGTCAGCGACTTCGGAAACTTCTTCAACCTTTTCGGCTGCCTTTTCAGTTTCTTCGGCAACTGCTACAGGACGTACAGGGCGCGGCTTGACGCTGCTGCGCTTTTCTTCGATCTTAACGGTCATGTAACGAATAACCGCATCGTAGTTACGCAGATTACGCTCCAATTCACGAGGCAGTTCACCATTGGCCTTGAAGGTCACCAGCACATACCAACCCTCGGTCTTGTAGTTGATGGCATATGCAAGACGACGCTTGCCCCAGGTTTCGTCTACCTTCTCCACCTCGCCACCATTAGCAGCAATCAGATTGTTCACACGTTCGATCAGTTCCTTACGTGCACTGTCTTCCACTGCGGTGTCGATGATGTAGATCAGTTCATACCTACTCATTTCTTTCACCTCCTCACGGACATATGGTGTTGCAATTGATGCAACACAAGGATGTGCCGAAACAGGATTATACCAGAATATTTGAAGAATGCAACTCATTTTTTGTTGAAAATATTGCATTTCAGGATCTTGTGGATTGTCTGCTGCTTCATACAATTTATACGATATCCTGCTGAATTTGCACCTGTATTTTCCATCAGAGCGATGCTCCATCCGTCTTCCTGACAGAAAAAACACCGTTCCTCTCACTGAGAAAAACGATGTTTTTTCTTTTTCGGTCATATTTCTGCACAATCAGCTGTATCCATCGCAGTTGTGCACACTCTCATTTACATCTTCTGACTTCTCTTTTGAAAAAATGCCAGTTCTCTTTCCATCGCTTCTGCCCGGCCGGCATCCCTGAACCCATGTCCCTGACCCGGAAGCACAACCAGTTCAGCAGACGGAAATACTTCTGCGGCCCTCTGGGAATAGCTCATCGGAACAAGGAAATCCTGGTCTCCATGCTGGATCAGAACATCACCTGTATACATGCCAATGACATCATAGATATCAAATGAAACGGCAGTCTCATTGAATTTTCTGCTGATCTGGGTATTCATGGCACTGAAGGTTTCAGGGAATGTCCCATCCGGATTGGCCCGTTTTTTGGCATCATCCTGAAGTACATATGCCGGGAATTCGATCGCCAGAGCCTTCACATCCTGCGGACGATGTGCTGCCACGTACGAAGAAATAAATCCACCCATACTGGCACCCCAGAGGAAAATTTCCGAAAACTGTGGACGGAAATAATCAATGACTGCATTCAGATCCTCCGCTTCTGTCAGAACTGTCATATCTTTCAGTTCTCCATCACTTTTGGATCTGATTCCACCGCCGCAAAAATCGAGACAAAAAGTGGCAAATCCATGCGCTGAGAAAAAATCGGCGAAATCCTGATTTCCAAGATGGCATCCATTGAATCCGTGCGACAGTATAATCAAAGGCGCAGAAGCAGAAGGTGCCTGAAAAATACCGTACAGTTTACCCAATGATGCAGGAATATAGAGTTCTTCCATCAGTTGGTCAGTCCTTTTCATTCTCTTTAGTCAATTTCTTACTCTGTTTTTCAAAGTAATGACTCTTGAATCTATTGTACATATTCTGCCAGTCAAGTCAAATATAACAAAACAGCCTGCCGGCCATACTGTTTCAGTATGGCAGACAGGCTGCTGTTGATTCGCTAACAGTCTATGGAAGCCTGATCAATTACTTCAGTTCTGCGAAGTACTTGATGGTGCGGACCATCTGGCTGGTGTAGCTGTTCTCGTTGTCATACCAGGACACAACCTGCACCTGATAGGTGTCGTCGTCGATCTTGGCGACCATGGTCTGGGTTGCATCGAACAGAGAACCATAGGTCATGCCAATCACGTCAGAGGACACGATCGGATCGGTGTTGTAACCGAAGGATTCGGAAGCCTGAGCCTTCATGGCTGCGTTCACGGAATCAACGGTCACGTCCTTGCCCTTGACAACAGCAACGAGCAGGGTGGTGGAACCAGTGGGAACAGGCACGCGCTGAGCAGAACCGATCAGCTTGCCATTGAGTTCCGGGATAACCAGGCCGATTGCCTTGGCAGCACCGGTGGAGTTAGGAACGATGTTGGCAGCGCCGGCACGAGCACGACGGAGATCGCCCTTACGATGAGGACCATCCAGGATCATCTGGTCACCAGTGTAAGCATGCACGGTGGTCATGATGCCGCTCTGGATCGGATATGCATCATTCAGAGCCTTTGCCATAGGAGCCAGGCAGTTGGTGGTGCAGGAAGCAGCAGAGATGATCTGATCTTCAGCAGTCAGGGTGTTGTTATTAACGGAATACACGATGGTCTTCAGGTCTTTTCCTGCAGGAGCAGAGATAACAACCTTCTTGGCACCGGCATTGATATGAGCCATGCTCTTTTCCTTGGATGCATAGAAACCAGTGCATTCAAGAACTACATCAACGTCCAGCTCGCCCCAGGGGCAGTCAGCTGCATTCTTCTCAGCATAGATGTGGATCTTCTCACCGTCAACGATGATGGAATCTTCGGTAGCTTCGACAGTGTGCTTGTTCTCGCCGATGAAACCGCAATAGCCCTTCTGAGCGGTATCATACTTGAGCAGATGAGCGAGCATGGAAGGAGTGGTCAGATCGTTGATAGCAACGATTTCATAACCAGGAGCCTTGAACATCTGACGGAAAGCAAGACGACCGATACGACCGAAACCGTTAATTGCAACTTTTACAGCCATGATAAAAAACCTCCTCATAATACGGGTGTAGCCCATCGTTGATTTTACCCAACTTTTCTATGTTTTGCAATAGCTCATCGTCTTGAAATCCTTACTTTTGACAAATTTTTATCAAAATAGATTTTTTATCCACATTTTGTCACTTATTATACATGAATATGATATTTATTCACAAAAAACTCTGAGTTTTCCACAATTTTTATCATGAAATGTGGAAAACTCAGAGTTTGCGGATTCTTTTATTCACAGTTTTCACAGGGTTATTCACATTGAAGCCTTATTTTTCATTCTCATCATCGATCTTCACCGGAAGATCTGAATCGCTGAATGGGTTTCCTTCTTCACCGGTCATTGATTCAATTCCAATCTCATCCATTTCATTTTGAGGATACTGATGTGAGAGAATGTTGATTGTCATAAATCCATCCTTGGAGAATTCAATGCGCATCTTTTCACCCTGGTAGGTCATCACAATAATCTCTGTTTCACGTGATCTGCTTCTGCGCGCATATTCGACAATCAATTCATTGCGATTCCAAAAATGCATTGGAATCATCAGGCGTGGTTTCACTGTGAGTGCAAAATAGTTGGCACCTGCATCAAACAGTCTTCCCTGTCTTGGATCCACCGGGAAAAAAGCCACATCAATCGGCTTACCGATAATTGGTTCACAGGCTTCTTTAAATGCTGTTTCCGCTTCTTCAATTTCCTGCGCAGTGGATTCTTCTCTCCAATGCCAGAAATTCAGGTCTCCGGCATGGAAAATATGGATCCCCTTGATATCTACAAGAAAAGCAATTCCTAGATCTGTTGATTCGAAAGCTGTCACCTGCATGTCTTCTGACAGCGTGATCGTATTTCCTGCTTCCATGCGGATTCCCTTACACTCCTCAGGAAGCTCATACGAAATAATGTACTCTATATTTGGCAGCTCGGCCCATTCATACACAACGGGATCCAGATGGTCCGGGTGGCTGTGACTGATAAACACATAAACCTTGCTGTATTTACTCAATTCTTCCGGCTGAATTCTTTTATTTTCCCGCAGCTCCCCGTGTTCTCCCTGCCAGTAATCAAAAATCAGAAGAATATCGCCTATTGCGCATGAAAAACCACTATGCATGTAATAGGTGATATCAAGAATGTTATCCACCTGAATGGTCCCTCCGTGTTTTACATTCTATAAACTGAATGAATTCATGATTGAACTCATTTAAACTAATGAATATGGATTCAATGCATGAAATCACCTTATTATCCCACCCATTACCCCTTGTGTCAAACTTTTTCTATTTTTTCTTTCATTCTGTTCCATTTTTTATGAATTTTCTTTTATTTTTTTGCCCTTTGCTTCCACTTTTACAGTAGATACAGTTCTTTTTTTCTGTTTGTAAAGCCCGCTTGGTACTTTCCGCCCAGCCTTTTTACGAAATCTTTTGCCTCATCTACGCAGCGATAATCATGTTCCTGAATATGCGCATCACTGCCGAATGTAAATTGATTTCCTCCCAGCTCAATATATCTTCGGATTATGGATTCAACAGGAATAAAATGATGATCAATTCCTTTTGTATTGATTTCCAGACATTTATCATGCTCAATCAGATGCTTTAATATACAATCCACTATTTCTGGCGCATCTTCATGCTGTACAGCTTTTTCATTCCATGGAGCATATCTTCCAATATAACCTAAATGTGCCAGACTGTCATAATCATCATAATGCAGGACTTCATCCATAACGGACTCAAGATATCGACCATAACATTCTTCTCTTGTTTTGTTTTTGAAGAATACTTCTTTATGATAGGGATCCTGGTTATCCACCAGATGCAGACTAAGAAGAACAAAATCAAAACTCAGAGAAGAAACATATGCTTTGATCTGATCTCTGCACTTCGGATTATCTCCAACCTCAATTCCTCTTTTGATCATGAGATTTGGATACTTTTGGTTGACATATTGTATTTCCCGAGACCATGTTTCCCAATCTGGAATTCCCTGACAGTCATCATCTGGGTGATCCAGGTCAAAGTGTTCTGTCAGACAAACTTCCTGGACTCCCAAAGAAATCATTGTTTTGCACATTTCTTCTATGCTTTGAATCCCATCATACGAATGAAGACTGTGAACATGATAATCCATTTTTCTCATAGCCGTGTTCCTTTACAATGTTTCACATGAAACTTTTTTCAATGCTGTTGATCAAGGCAACACACGTAGTTTATATCAAAGGGTGCATTCTCGTCAATTTTCTGAAGATTGTATTATGTATTATATACTTATTATCTTTCGCTTTACCAATTAATAGGTGAGGTTGAAACACATTGCCTGATGCATTCCAATCTTTTCATTTTATTATGCATTCCTTTTTTTAGTTCCGGCGCAAAAGACTGCTGTCTTTAATCTTTAATATATTAACATCCTCCAGACAGGCTTCTGAGTCGGCCTTCCAAGACATCATTTCTGGTCAGGTAAGACTGAATTTCGGTTCACCCTGGACTCTGATTCCGTTCATCTTTCTTCAAGAACTAATGAAGATACCTGCAGTGGAACCTTTTCAGTGTAAAAGAAATGATATTTGATCCTGGCAAAGCCGAGTACTACTGATTCATATTCTTGACCGCAATGTATTTCTTTCTGTGACAGGGATATGCTTCGATCACCGGTTTTTTGCGTTTCAGCTTCACCTCTCCTGTTGCATCTTATTTTCTCTTACTAATGGTCCCCGCATTCTTCCAGGTCATTCTATATATTGAAAAGACGAGTACATCATTACAATATTGTGCCCTTAACTCATGGCCTAAAGCAGTCTCTTTCATTTGCCTGATCGCGATGATTTATCAGACTGCTTTTCTATTAATATTGAATATCTCAAACGATAAGAGTCTTTATGACTGATTGGAGCATTCTTTCTTCTGACTCTTTAAAATGCTTCTGTATGCGCTTAGTGATCGTACTTTGACGCCAGGTCATTTTTCTGGAGTATCCATTTAACATCATTTTATTCATTCAGTTCTGTAATTCATAAAAACCACATTTTTGCAGGCTTGTTCTATATTTCATTGTAGGAGTGCAACTCATCACACCATTTCATTCAGCTTTCTGTAAAACACCTAAATTATGTATAAAGTTTCACGTGAAACATTTTTCATTATATGATCTGATCTACATCATTTTGTTTCACGTGAAACAAATCAATAGAATACATATTTGCGCGTTTGAATAACACAATACGCCACTATACGTGAAAGAAAATAATGCGTAAACTGTATTTCATACATCTTTCTATTTTTCATCTATCAAAATTATGTGCTGCAAAGTTGTGGAGTATTCTACTGGGTGATATACTAATTGTAATTGATTGCATGATATTCAATTGGTGAGGTGTAATCTGTAAAGAATGGACGTAGATAATATCATCAGACTTTTCTCCCTGAATTCTCCCGTTTCTATTGATATCAAAAATACGAGTCATGGTGATGATGATTTTAGAAAAACATTCATCGTAAACTTTGGTATTGAGAAGATTGTAATCAAACTATCTGCAAATGGATTTACTAATGAAAAGCATCTGACACTTTGGGAAAGGATTGCAAAAGAATATCGTAATCTTGGATATTATTGTCCTCAGTTTATCCGAGCACTTGACGGCACATTTCCTACTGTTCTGTATAAAGACAGGAATTGTATAGCCTGGGCTGAGGAGTTTTCAAAATATAAATCTGCATCAGAATTGATCAAAGATCATTTTGCGGATACTAAACTCGTCAAGGACGGATATTATTCATTTCTGACAGATGCCATGATCATGGATGCAAAAGTCGCAGCATGTCATTTCGATTATACAGATCTTCCGTCGGGATTTTGTATGTTTGAGCTGTTTGATCCATCAGATAAGAGCGACGAAACAACCGAAGATGCTGAGCGTTGGTTACTGCTTGCAAAGGCATTGCCAAATTGTTTTGCTGCTCAGGTAGAACAGATATGGAACAACTGGCTTAAGGCAAGAAAGGAACTAAAAAAAATCTATCATCAGCTGCCGGTATCTGTCTTTCAGGCAGACATCAACGATACGAATGTTCTCCTGGATGAAGACGGTCATTTCAAAGGTGTCTATGATTTCAACTTAGGAGGAAGGGAAGTATACATCAATTATTTAGTTCGCCAGGCTCCATATGTCTCAACCAATGATCCATATGGCGGCTTGGAATCAGATGATACTTTTTTAAAACGTGTACTTCATGCATTTGATATTGTAAAGACAGTTTATTCGTTCTCAGAGCTGGAAAAGAAAGCGGCCCCTTTACTGTATCAATGTATCAGGCCTTTATGGTGGTATGCTTCTGTTGAACTAAAAGAGGCTGGCAAAGATCATATTAAGATTCAGCGACATCTCGATGGAATAGAGTACGAACAAACGAGGAAAATTGATTTTTCAAAACATATGTAGTCGAAATGATACTTTATGGTCCTCTTCTCCTTATCTGCACTCGCAATGTACTGATACCACATGAGAAACACCTGCTGATTCTTTATTCTTTCAATTAAAGAATTTCTTTGCATCATGATCAACATTCTGACAATCGCTCTGAATTCAAATTCAATATAGAAATTCAATCAGCATCCTCACCTGATTGAATTCATTTTCCTCTACCTGGAATGATGATTTCCAAAAAGTCGGACTGCTGACGGAAACTGACCTGTCAGACTTACCATTCCAGTCCGGATATGAAGGTGTACTTCAACATGAATACGCGTTCGAAGAAACACCGGTCCAGGGGGAGAATGATTCAATTGGTTCGACAGACATAAAGAATGGATGGAAGTTCTTTTCATAACGGCACTGTTATCCATCCATTTTTTTATATGTTCATATGAACAGGTGCAAATGGAATGGATTCATTTTTATTTTTGACTTCCCTTCTGATTATATATTATATAATACTTTCAAAAATCTCTGGGTTTTTATTTCACACATTGCTTATTTTGGTCGTCCTTTTTCAGAATCTGATTCAATATTTTCTATTTAATTATATTATTGTATTTATTTATATCTAAAGATGCTTTATTTTACAACATCTTTCTTTTTATTTTGCTCTGATTTTTCGATTTTTTCAGAAATTTGAATAACTGTCCTCCTTTTTATGAAAAAAGACAGCCAAAATCAAAATTTGGCTGTCAGCTGAAGTCCGGGTCAGTAATTTCAATACTTTCTGAACTTTGATTGTTTACAACACTATATCTTTCTTCTACATGACCAAGATTTTCACTGTTCAGACTCACAAAATATGACTGCGGACGCTCACTCAGTTGAAGATCACTTTCATCCGTGCATGTGATGAATGTCTGAACGCGGCTGATTTTATTCAGCAGCCTTTTTCTTCTTCCCATGTCCAGTTCACTCATCACATCATCCAGGAGCAAAACCGGATCCTCTCCGGTGAGCTCATGAAACAAATCGATATGTGCCAGCTTCATACTTAACGCTGCTGTTCTGATCTGTCCCTGGGATGCAAACAGCTTCATCTCTTTTTCATTGAGCAGCGTCTGGATATCCTCACGATGTATTCCAAATGAAGTTGTTCCTCTGAATACATCTTCATCTCTGTTTTTCTTCAGCGTCGACAAAAACTGTTCTTCAATGCGATCGTCATTCTTCAGACAGCACATGTATCGCAGTTGAAAGTTTTCCATTTCTCTCCCGCTGATTTCATTATAGGTCTGAGCAGCAATCTGATTTGTCTTCTCGATCATCAATCTTCTAAGAGGAATAATGACCGCAGCACTCTTCGCCAGCTGTTCATCAAAAGTATCCATCAGATCCTGCGGGACATAACCGTTCTTTTTACTTTCCCTTATGATTGCATTTCTCTGATCCAGATTCTTCTGATACTTCTGAAGTTCCATAAAATACACGGGATGAACCTGAGAGATCATCATATCAATATATTTTCTTCTGATCCCTGGTCCTTCCTTGATCATCATCAGATCCTCAGGAGAAAAAATCACGCATTGAAGATGTCCCATCAAAGCTGAAATACGGTCAGCTCTCTTGTGACCGATATAGACGCTTTTTTTTCTTGGCTCATTGGGTGTCAGCTTGACAGCAATATCATCCCTGATCTGATTTTTTACAACAATAATGCCGCAGGCGGCACCCTGTCTGTCTTTTCGTACTACTTCCTTATCCTGGCTGGTCCGATGACTTTTTCCAAGTGCACAGTAATGGATTGATTCTATGATGTTTGTCTTTCCGGATCCATTCTGTCCATACAGAATATTCACTCCGCTGGAAGGATGGAGGGTTAACTCATCATAATTTCTAAAATCTTTGAGTCTCAGCGTCTCAATCCACATATCTTGTTCTCCACTAAGAAGGCATCAGAACATTCAATCGTGCCCTGATGCCTTCTTTTTGATGATTCTTTATGAGAATACGCGAACCGGAAGGATTAAGTAGAAATAGTCATCTCCGCCGTTTTTCGTGATGACACAGGGGCTAACATTGGTATTAAACTGCATGCAGATGTCCTCATCAGCGATATTCCTGATCACATCGGCAATATATTTTGAATTGAATGCAATTTCCAGCGGATCGCCCTGAAGTTCAATATCAATCACTTCCAGCACATCACCCTGTTCTGCATGAGAAGTGATATTTGCCTGGTTCTCCATGAGCTGCATCTTAATGATGTTGCTCTTTCCTTCTCTTGCAAGGAGTCCGGCACGATCGATGGCTTCAGCAAGAACGGATTTTTTCACCAGGGCACGTGTTTTGAATTCAGTGGGAACGATCTTCCGGAAATCAATATATTCACCACTGAGCAGTGTAGAAGACACAACGCTGTTGCCAAAAACAGCTTTCATATGCGTGTTGTTGAAGATCAGGTCGCATGTTGCTTCTTCATCTGCAATAATCTTGGAAAGTTCATTCATGACACGGCCCGGAATCACAATCCTGCGCATGCCTTCCTGGACGCTTTCACTGTAATCTCTCTTATCCTTCTGAAGGGCAAGACGGAATCCATCCAGCGCCACAAGGCGAATCTCATCCGGGGTAATTTCCATCAGACAGCCTGTCAGAAGAATACGGGACTCATCTGTGGAAATGGAAAATACAACTCTGTTGATCATATCCTTCAGCTTATTCTGAGGAATGCTGATCATGGTTCCATCCGCAATGTCGTTCATTTCGGGGAATTCCATGGGGTTCATTCCGGTCAGACGGCTGTTGCTGGAAAGACATTTGATCTGCGTGCTGTACACAGCATCCGATTTAATGCTGACTTCAGAAGAAGGAAGTTTTCTGACAAGTTCTGTCAGCAGACGGCCGGGAAGCACGATTCTTCCGGGTTCATTCACGGTTGCCTGAATTGTGGATTGAATGACCAGACTGCCATCTGTACAGGTCAGGGTAATCTCATCTTCAGAAGCATCAATCAATACGCCTTCCATGATTTTCTTTGCTGATCTGGCTGCAATTGCCCTGGTCACTGTTGACAGTGCATTCATCAGGTCGGATACATTAGTTATGATATGCATGCGTTTTTCCTTTCTGGTTATTATATATTAATATATTCGTAGGAGTAGTAGGGCCTGTGCAAACTGTGCAAAACCATGATAAAGCGGAATATTTGAACATTTTCAGAGGTGAATTGAATGGGGATAATATCCACCGGATGTGGGTATAAAATGTGGATAAGTAGACCATTAGATATATTCAACTCTGAGAAATCATTTCCTGCCTGTCATCGGGGAAGACGAAATGTGACAAAAACGACAGAAATGATGAATGTTACTTGGTTGATACAGCCTGTTATCCACAGATTGTACAGTCTGTGAATAACAGAGTGTGAATAACGAAAATATCAAGAAATACAAGGGAAAAATGGCAGTTCTATAAAAGATTCATATGAAATATGTCATAAAATTATGAACATTATTCACAAGATATCCACAGATGTTAATCCTGATAATCCTGCAGACTGACAGACACCATTCTTGATACACCCTGCTCTTCCATGGCAACGCCATAGAGGGAATTGCATCTTTCCATGGTTCCTTTTCTGTGGGTGACGACGATAAACTGCGTATCCTTGCTGAACTCCTTCAGGAAATCAGCATAATAGCCAATATTGGCATCGTCAAGAGCAGCCTCAATTTCGTCGAGAATACAGAAAGGCGTTGGCTTCAGTTTCAGCATGGCGAACAGAATGGCAATGGCAGTCAGCGCTCTTTCCCCGCCTGAAAGCAGTGAAAGCAGCTGCAGTTTTTTTCCTGGCGGCTGTGCATTGACTTCAATGCCGCAGTTCAGCGGATCATCCGGATCTGTCAGCTCTATTTCTGCATGCCCGCCGCCAAAGAGACGGACAAAGGTTTCTGAGAAATAGACTTTGAGAAGATTGAAATTGGAAACAAAGGTTGTTTCCATTTCATGGATCAGCTGGTCGATCAGTTCTCTCAGATCCTGTTCTGCCTTACGAAGATCGTTCTGCTGCGCTGTCAGATCATCAAAGCGCGCCTTTGTTGAAGCATACTCTTCAACTGCATGAACATTCACACTGCCGAGTTCACGAATATTGGATGCAAGCTGCCGGACAATCTGGTCAGCCTCTTTTTCAACAAATCCTTCATCCTGGCGGAAGCTCTCTGCGCCGCCGTATGTCAGATTGTAGGTATCCCAGATTTTGTCCGTCATTTGTTTCAGATCGTTTTCCACACGTGAAACATTTAACTCGAGGCGGTGCTTTTTGTCGTTGTCACGGCCTTCCGCCTGGTGCAGGTTTTCAATGTCCAGGTTGAGCTGACGCAGACTTCCCTGGTATCCGGTTCTGCTTTCCTCAAGCTTTTTCACCAGATCAGACTGCTGCTGCTGTTCCTTTTTCACCTGTTCGGACTGCCTGATATACTTTTCCTTTTCAAGCGAATCCTGTGCATTCTGCTCTTCATACTTTTCAAGAAGAAGCATGCGCTGCTGTTTTTCATGCACAATGCGTTTTCTGTCTTCCTCATAGTGAGTGGCATCGCGCACAAACGTATCGAGTTCATGGCGAAGATCCGAGAGGTGAAGCGTCATTGTGACCACATTCTGAGCCAGATCGGCAGCCTGCCTGCGTTTTTCCTGAAGAATGGTCTGGAGTTCAGTGGTCTTTTTCTCCATGGCCTCCTGATCCATTTCAACCTGATTTCCGGAATGCTCAATATCATAGAGCTGCTGATCAATCTGTTCAATGGACAGCGTCAGCTGTTCCTCGGCTTCATGGGTTTCTTCAATGCGCTGGGTATGCTGCTCAAGATCATTGCGTGCATTTTCCAGTCTCTCGTTCTCACGGGCAACGGCAATTTCCTGCTGATGCATGGAATCCGTGATCTCGTTGATTTCAGCTTTGACAGAATCTTTGCTCTGCTGAAGTTCGCCAAGTTTGGTCTGGTAAGCATCGTACGTTGCTCTGCCTTCTTTGATTTTGGCTTCCAGATCCTTGATTTCTCTTTCACGGCCAAGCAGGTTGGTCATTTTTGACTGAATGGAACCGCCGGTCATGGAGCCGCCGGAATGCATCAGATCGCCGGAGAGTGTAACAAGACGGAATGAATGATGGCCTGCACGCATGATGGCAATGCCATGATCCAGATTATCGGAAATCACAGTCCTGCCGAGCAGATTTTCAATGACGCCTTTATACTTTTCATCATAAGAAATCAGCTCAGAAGCCACCCCGATGCAGCCGGGCATTTTCAGAAGCTGACGCTCGGAAGCATTGAGTGTTTTGGAACGAATGGCTGAAATCGGAAGGAATGTGGCACGTCCCAGACGGTTGCTTTTCAGATATTCAATCAGTGTTTTCGCGGTTTCTTCCTGATCCGTGACAATATTCTGGACGGCTGCGCCAAGGGACATATCAATGGCGGTTTCCAGATTCTGAGGAACAGAAATCAGCTGTGCGAGAACACCGTGAACACCGGAAAGATTCCGCTGTTTTGCGTAGCTGATGGCATGACGGACAGACTGGCTGTAACCGTCCATCTCTCTGGCCATATCGGTCAGGAGACGGTGACGGCTTTGGATCGACTGCAGCTGAGAGGAAAACTTTTCAGACTCATTGCGCGTCGTGAACAGTGTATTGTTGATATCCTGCAGCTGCTGCTGTTTTTCATTCTGATCCTTCTGAAGAACATCCAGCAGGCTGTTTTCATGCTCAAGACGTTCCTGAGCCTGTTTCAGATTGTCTTTCAGCTGCTGTTCTTTGTTCAGAAGCTCTGTGAGAGAAGCATGGATTTCTTCAAGACGTTCCTGGCGCTGATTTCTCAGTGTGGTCAGGCGGGTCATGTCATTGCGGACAGAAGACATTCTGTCGAGCGCGCCGAGAACAGCTTCCTTGTGTTCTTCAAGGATCTGATTGGCCTGCTCTTCTTCCTTCTGGCTTTTTTCAGAGAGAAGCTGAGCCTCCTGAAGATCCTGCTCAGCAATCCTGATTTCTGCATCCTTCTTTTCAGCCAGCTGCTGACTGTTTCCATGGGTTTCTTCAATCTGACGAAGCTTTTCATCGGACTGAACATTTTCTTCAATGGTTTTCTGACGGTTTTCCTCTCTCGAGGAGATGCGGATATTCAGAGTATTGATTTCATTTTCCATGGCATGCAGGCGTTCAGAGATATCCATCAGCGTAGTCTGCTCATGGGAAATCCGTCCGTCAAGCTCTTCAATCGAAGACTGACAATCTTCGCGCTGCTGCATTTTTTCCTGAATGCGGATCTGTGACTGTTCAAGGACTTCATTGATGTTTTTCAGATCCTCGTCCAGTTCTTTCAGACGCTGATTCAGACGGTCAGACCGGTGTACAAAGAGATTCAGCTCCACCCGTTTCATCTCGTCGAACCATTCCAGGTACTGGCGTGCAGTCCTTGACTGTTCTTCAAGAGGAACCAGCTGGCGGGACAGTTCTTCAAGGATGTCATCAATACGTGAAGCATTGTCCAGGGTGCGTTCGAGTTTTTTATCGGCTTCTTCCTTGCGGGCTTTGAACTTCACAATGCCGGCGGCTTCTTCAAAGATCTGTCTCCGATCTTCGCTTTTTCTGGAAAGAATCTCATCAATTCGACCCTGGCCGATAATGGAATAGCCTTCCTTGCCGATACCGGTATCCCGGAAAAGGTCAATGATGTCTTTCAGGCGGCACGATGACTGATTGAGAAAGTATTCAGAATCTCCGTTGCGGTAAACACGGCGTGTAACCATGATTTCTGCGAAATCCATGGGAAGAGCACGGTCATCATTATCAAAAACAAGGGAAACCTCGCAGTATCCGAGCGGTTTTCTCTTCTGGGTTCCGTTAAAAATGATGTCGGACATGCTGGCACCGCGCAGTGTTTTGGCACTCTGCTCGCCAAGAACCCATCGGACTGCATCACCGATATTGCTTTTACCTGAACCGTTGGGCCCAACGATGCCTGTAATTCCTTCCCCGAAGATGATTTCGGTGCGGGTGGCAAACGACTTGAAGCCATACAGTTCGAGTTTTTTGAGCCGCATAATCATCCTCCATCTGCAAAAATTCGCATTATCCATTATACTACAGCTATGACGCAAGCGCAAAACAAAAAATATCAACAAAAAAAGGCAGACCGCAGGTGCGGCATGCCTTTCAGGAAAAAAACCGCAGCCTGATCAACAGACTGCGGCAGTGGATTACTTTGCCTTTCCCTGGTTGGCAACAGCTTCCATCTTCTTCTTCAGAGCTTCCTGATCGCCGAGATAGTAGCTGCGGATGACCTTAAAATCGTCATCGAATTCATAGACCAGCGGAACACCGGTGGGGATGTTGACACCGATGATGGCATCGCTGGAAAGATTGTCGAAGTACTTCACCAGTGCGCGCAGAGAATTGCCGTGAGCAGCAATGATGACGCGCTTGCCGGCCTTCATATCTTCCTTGATCACTTCATTGAAGAACGGAACAACACGCTCAATGGTGGTCTCAAGGCTTTCATTCGGAGGCAGCAGAGAAGGATCGACATCGCGGTACATGGCCTGCTTGACAGCACTGCGCTCGTCATCGGGATCCAGCGCCGGCGGCTTGACATCGAAGGAACGGCGCCAGATTTTCACCTGTTCTTCGCCGTACTTTTCAGCAGTTTCGGACTTGTTGAGGCCCTGCAGAGCGCCGTAGTGACGTTCGTTGAGCTTCCAGGACTTCACAACAGGCAGCCAGTTGCGGTCCATTTCGTCAAGAATATGGTTGAGTGTATGGATAGCACGCTTCAGATAAGAAGTGTAGCAGATATCAAAGTCATAGCCTTCAGCTTTCAGCGTACGGCCTGCCTGCTTGGCTTCTTCATGTCCCTTTTCGCTCAGATCCACGTCCGTCCAGCCAGTGAACAGATTGAGTTTGTTCCATTCGCTCTCACCATGGCGGACAAGAACCAGTTTCATCATGATAATTGCCTCCTCATACGTAATATGCCATAGGATAACCCAAAAGTACGCGATAACAATAGCACAAAAGGCGGTTTCCGTCAATTGACACTAAAATGTCAATCGGTCAGTCCATCCATACGGAGGTCGTGTCTGAGATCGTCAACAGACCGGAACCAAAATCCAGATTTTCTCCGATTCCATTGTAGCAGGAGGCGGCAAAAGTTTCTGTATCCGTGATCCATAACTGCCCTTTGAGCCAGGTGAACAGAGTGTATTTCTGGTTGACCGCTTTCCAGCAGCTGGTGATGGACTCAATGCTTGCAAGCTCAAAACCGCTGTGCTTTCCCGTGTTTTCAAACCATGCACGGATATAGCGCAGGTCCTGGTATTCATTTTTGGGCATGGAAACCGTGGGGAAAGGACAGGCACAGAGTTCAAAATGCTGCGGTTTCCTGACGTCAACATGATCCAGAATGTCGTCATAATCCAGAATATCCCAGCTGGGAAAGACGCCCTGAAAACCACACTGCTGATGAAAGAAAGTCAGGTCAGGACGAAGACGGCTGAGCATGACAATCCACAGCCGGCCTTCGATGGAATCAATCCGCCAAAGAATGCGTCCGGATGATGGAGGAAACGCGGTAAAAACCATTTCTTTCTGCAGCTGGAATGACCTGACGACACTCTGCGTATCCTCATGGCTCATATCCAGAGCCATTCTTGAAAGAAACATATGAGTGTCCTCCGATGATAAAAGAGATCAGAATTAGGATAAACCAAGTTTTGCTGCACAGGGATCCATATCCAGTGTAGCAAAATAATCCTGCGGGGTTTCTGCACGGCGGATCATGCGGAACGATCCGTCAGCCTGATACAGAATCTCGGCAGAACGCAGACGTCCATTATAATTGTAGCCCATGGAATAGCCGTGCGCACCGGTGTCGTGAATCACAACAATATCACCCATGCTGATTTCGGGCAGAGGACGTTCAATGGCAAACTTGTCATTGTTTTCACACAGAGAGCCCGTGACATCATAGACATGGTCAAGCGGAGCATTTCGCTTGCCGACAACCGTGATGTGATGATACGCTCCGTACATGGCGGGACGCATCAGGTTGGCAGCGCAGGCATCCAGACCGATGTAATGGCGGTAGGTATCCTTGCGGTGCGTCGCATGCGTGACCAGCCAGCCTTCCGGTCCGGTCATCCATCTGCCCAGTTCTGTCTTGATCGCGGGTCCGGAAGATCCAAATATATCCTGGTAGACCTTGCGGACTTCTTCGCCGATTTTGAGCACATCCGGCCCTTCCTGAGACGGCTGATACGGGATGCCGATGCCGCCGGAAAGATTGATAAAGGCAATCTCAAGGCCGGTTTTTTCAGACATCTCCACTGCGGTCCTGAAAAGGATGCCGGCGAGTGTCGGATAGTATGCGTTGTCGATGGTATTGGAAGACAGGAAGGCATGGATGCCGAAACGCTTTGCTCCAAGCTGACTCAGACGGGTCAGTCCTTCCAAAAGCTGATCATGGGTAAAGCCGTACTTTGCTTCACCGGGATTGCCCATGACAAAGGTGCCGATCCGGAAATCTCCGCCAGGATTGTAACGGCAGCAGACGGTTTCCGGGATACCGCCGTGGTCTTTGAGAATATCAATATGTGTAATGTCATCCAGATTGACAAACGCATTGAGCCGGCGGGCATGATCAAACTCTTCATTGGGCATGGCATTTGCGGAGAACATAATGTCCCGGCCTGAAAAACCAAGCGCTTCGGCGAGCATGAGCTCTGTTTCGCTTGAGCAGTCGACACCGCAGCCTTCCTCCTTCAGAATACGGAGAATGGAAGGATTGGGGAGTGCCTTGACAGCAAAGTACTCCTGAAAATCTGGACACCAGGAGAAGGCCTGATTCAGGGTTCTGGCGCGTGTGCGGATGCCTTCCTCGTGATACAGATGGAAGGGTGTGGGAAACTGAGCGGCCGCCTGCTGAAAAACAGCATCCGAAAGCGAAAAATTCGGCATAATGGGATTCCTCCGATTTAGTCAGGATGTTTCTGGGATGCAAGGGCAGAACAGGCCAGCAGGTAAGCACCGGTGATACCGCTGTTGACGCCCAGGGCGGGGGGAACAATATAGTCTTCCAGTCCGTTATCTACAGCGGGGGAAGCGATATAACCTCCGAGATATGCAAGCGTCTTTTTGCGGACCAGCGGGATCAGAAAAGACTGCTGCATCACGCCGCCGCCCAGAATGATCTTTTCCGGAGAAAAGGACATCATGGCATTGACGCACATTTTGGCAAGGTAATCGGCTTCCATCTGCCAGCCGGCATGATCATGCGGGAGATCGCGGGCAGAGATTCCCCACCGCTTTTCCATGGCGGGTCCGCTCGCGAGGCCTTCAAGGCATCCCTTATGATAGGGACAGAAGCCTTCAGGCGACGGATCATCCGGGCAGGGTGTAATCAGCTGATGGCCCAGTTCGGGGTGCATCAGCCCATGAACAGGCTTCCCGTTGATGATGACACCGCCCCCGATCCCTGTCCCGATGGTCACATACAGGCAGGAGGAAAGTCCCTTCGCCGCGCCGAGCTGGGATTCGGCAATGGCCGCGCCATTGACATCGGTATCAAGGGCAATGGGCACATTCAATTCCTTTTGAAAGGTTTCTGTGAGCGGATACATGCGCCAGGGAAGCTTTGGCGTCATGGTGATATAGCCGTAGGTCGGCGAATCAGGGTTCAGATCCAGAGGACCAAAACAGCCGATGCCGAGCGCGGAAACATGATGTGAAGCAAAATAGGAAATCATTTCGGGCATGGTCGTTTCAGGTTCCCTTGTGGGAATGGAAACGCGATCCTGCATGGTTCCGTCCGCGGAAAAGACGGCCATGACCATTTTGGTCCCGCCGGCTTCAAGAGCACCCAATGTCTGCATTGATGCATACCTCTTTTATGTCAAAGAATACAAGAAGCATAATGGATTCTTGAAATATTGTCAATTTGAATCATGGAAAATTCAGGAAAAGAACAGGCATGGAATGCCTCTTTCGGACACGGGAGAAGGAAAGAAAGCATTTCACAGAATTGATTTAAAAATTCCGGTTGACTATAATAATTCTGAAAAGACGATGAATCCTCCGTTCCGGTAACGGAAACCACAGATAAGGGAGTCAGCAAGATATGAAAATCAGCAAACAGGTGCAGGCCATCATGCAGCAGGCTGTCGATTCCGGAGAAGTAGCGGGCATCAGCTGTCTTGTGCTTCAGCACGGAAAAGAACTGCTCAGTCTCCAGGCAGGGTATGCCGACTGCGCAGAAAAGAAGGAAGTCAGGCGGGATTCCATTTTCCGTCTGTACAGTCAGTCCAAACCGATCACTGCAGCGGCTGTCATGATGCTGGTGGAAGAGGGAAAGCTGGATCTGTTTGATGAGGCTGCCCGGTATCTTCCCGGTTTTGAGCATCAGCAGGTTCTGGAACATGGCGAACTGCATCCCGTGAGGCGTCCAGTCACCGTGATGGATCTTCTGAGCATGTCTTCCGGTCTGGTGTATCCGGATGCGGATCCGGCCGGCCAGGCAATGGCTGAGTTGTTTGTGAAGAATGAGAATCTCATGGATGAAGGAAAGGGAATGGACACGATCGCGTTTGCCAACGCGATCGGTGAGTGTCCGCTTGCCTTTCAGCCGGGCACAGCCTTCCGCTACGGCACAAGCGCAGACGTGCTCGGCGCCATTGTGGAAATCGTCAGCGGCATGCCGTATGCAGACTTTCTGAAAGAGCGCATCTTTGAGCCGCTGGGCATGAAGGATACAGCCTTTTATGTGCCCGAAAAAAAGAAGGACCGGCTTGTCACCTGTTACCAGAGGGGCGTGAACGGACTGGAAATCTATCCGGTACGTCATCTGTGCGTCCGCGACCATGCGCATGCCCCGGCTTTTGCTTCCGGCGGTGCAGGGCTGATGTCCACGCTGGACGACTATGCAGCCTTTGCCGGGATGCTGCTGGGGAAAGGCGAGTACAAAGGCGAGCGTCTTCTGGAAGAGAAAACCGTGGACTGGATGACCAGGCCGCAGGTGGATACCACCCTGTGGGATAATCTGACCGGGTTTGCCTATGGACGGCTGATGCGCATCTGTACTGAGCCCGGAAAAGCGTCCATCATTACGGAAACCGGTGAGTATGGATGGGACGGATGGCTCGGAACATACTTTGCCAATCTTCCTGCATCGGACATGACGATTCTGATCTTCCAGAATACAAGGGATACAGGGACAGGCCGTGTCACCCGCTGCGTGCGCAACAGGGTCGTCTCCGCCTATTGCGGGGTGGAAGCATGAGAACGCCAAAAATGCTCATCACGCTGGCGCTGCTTCTTGGACTGGTCATCTGTACAGTCATCTTTGGCACACAGGTCCTCCGCCTGATCCCCCTGGTGGAAGTCGAAAACAGCCTGACGCCGACACCGTCCCCTGTCTATGGGAATGTGATGGTCGTCACACGGGATCCTTCCCTGCCCGCACCGCCGCCGGTTCTCAGAAGCGGATCGAACGGGCCTGCCGTGGTCACGCTGCAGAAGAGACTGCAGGAACTGGGATACAATCCGGGAAGTGCAGACGGCGCGTTTGGTCCGGGAACCGAGGAGGCACTGATTCAGTTCCAGCAGCAGAACGGACTGGAACCGGACGGTGTCGCCGGTGCGGCCACCAATACGGTTTTGTATTCTTCCTCAGCCAAAGCCTATACGGCACCGGTTCTGACTTCTACGCCTGAACCCACAGCCCCGCCGACACCTGCGCCAACGGCGACGCCAGAGCCTGCCGCGGCAGTCAAAATGTACGTGACAGCAGACGGTTTTCCGCTTCTGGTCAACCGGGAGCATCTTCTTCCGGATGATTATGAGACGTATGACCTGGTGACGATGAATGATTACTGCCCGTCCGATGTCGTGAAAATCAAATACAAGTCTACACTGGCTGAAAAGGAAGCCGTCGATGCCCTCCTGAACATGCTTCGGGCGGGCATCGATGCCGGTCTGAAGAACTGGCAGATTTCTGCCGCCTACAGAACCGTGGAGCAGCAGGAAAAACTGTTCAACAATAAAGTCAGAACCTATATGAATGACAACGGGCTGTCGAGAAGCCGCGCCATCTCTGCAACCAAAAAGACGGTTGCGGATCCCGGCAGCAGTGAGCATCATCTGGGCACAGCCTTTGATATTACGATCCCGGGCACCAGCTTTGGATCAACAAAACAGGCGAAATGGCTCGCAGAACACTGCTGGGAATACGGCTTTATTCTCAGGTATACCGAGGAAAAGCAGAATATCACCGGGTTTCTGGCGGAACCATGGCATTTCCGGTATGTCGGAACAGAGCACAGTCTGATCATGCGGGATGAGCATCTGTGCCTGGAAGAATACCTGGATTTGTACGGCGGCATGGTCTATGAAGAGGAAGAAGCCGAGTGAAAAAAGAAACCTCCTTCCGGACAGAAGAAACCGGAAGGAGCTGCGGACGCTTCAGAGCGTCTGTTTTCTTTTCCCAGTCAGTTGCCTGCCCTGTTTTTCCATGGTATAATGCCGCTGTTTCTAATGAAGGAAGGTTGGTGTGAAACGCCATGGACATGATGTCGAACATTGCAAAGCTGCTTTCGGAACAGCTGACAGATACATGGAAGGATGCGCAGGGACTGCCGGATGAGAATACCATCCGGGGACTCCTGGAAGTACCGCCGGATACGAGCATGGGTGATTATGCTTTCCCCTGCTTCCGTCTGGCCAAAGCGCTGAGAATGGCTCCCCCGAAGATTGCTCTGACGCTCTCGGAAGCCTGGAGTCACGATGATGTGGCCAGTGCTCAGGCCGTCAATGGTTACCTGAACTTTTTCCTGAACCGCCGCAATTTTGCGGAAGACACGCTGAAAACGGTTCTCGAACAGGGAGAGCGCTACGGGTCTTCCGAGATCGGCAGCGGAAAAACGGTCTGCCTGGACTATTCGTCCATCAATATTGCCAAGCGTTTCCACATCGGTCATCTTTCGACAACCATGATCGGCAACAGCCTGAAGCGCATCTATGATTTCCTCGGCTACAGGACCGTGGGCATCAACCATCTCGGCGACTGGGGAACGCAGTTCGGCAAGATGGTGTGCGCCTATAAGAAGTGGGGCACGAAAGAGGAAGTTGAAAAGGGCGGCGTCAATGAACTGACCCGTCTGTATGTGCTCTTCCACGAGGAAGCGGAAAAGGATCCGTCCCTCGAGGACGAAGGCCGCGCCTGGTTTAAGAAGATCGAGGACGGCGACGAGGAAGCACTGGGCATTTTCAACTGGTTCAAGGAACTGACCCTCAAAGACACAGCACGCGTCTATGACATGCTCGGCGTGAAGTTTGACAGCTATGCCGGTGAAAGCTTCTACAACGACAAGATGGGCCGCGTCATTGACGAACTCCGCGACAAGAATCTGCTGACGCTCTCTGAAGGCGCATCCATTGTGGACCTCACCGAGGATAAGATGCCGCCCTGCCTGGTGCTCAAAAAGGACGGCACAACGCTGTATGCCACCAGAGACCTGGCGGCTGCCCTGTATCGTCATGACACCTATGATTTTGCCAAGTGCCTGTATGTGGTGGCATATCAGCAGGACCTGCACTTCCGCCAGATTTTCCGCGTTCTGGAAAAGATGGGCTATGCATGGGCCAAGGACTGCGTGCACGTGGCGTTTGGCATGATCTCCTATGAGGGAGAGACACTGTCCACCAGAAAGGGCAATGTCGTCTATCTCGAGGAACTGCTGCATCAGGCCATTGACAAGGCCATGGAAATCATTGAGGAGAAGAGCCCGAACCTCGAAAACAAGGAAGAAGTGGCAAAGCAGGTCGGCATTGGCGCGGTTGTCTATACCGATCTGAGCAACAGCCGCATCAAGGATATCGACTTCCGCTGGGATCGCGCATTGAATTTTGACGGCGAAAGCGGCCCCTATGTGCAGTACACGCATGCGCGCTGCTGTTCTCTCCTGCGCAAGGCAGAGGGCATGGAGCTTCCGGAAATGCAGGCGGATGCCCTGACCAATGATGAAGCACAGGCGCTTCTGCGTCTGATCTCCCGCTTCCCGGATGTCATTCTTGAAGCGGCGGACAAGTATGAGCCGTCCATGATCACAAGAGCAGTCACGGACATTGCACAGGCCTACAACCGCTTCTATTATGAGCACAGAATCCTGGATGATGATCCTGCCGGAACGGCAGCACGTGTGGCGCTGACCAGGGCGACACGCGATGTCATCCGCACGGGTCTGTATCTCATCGGCATCGAAGCACCTGAAAGAATGTAAAACAGAAACAAGCCGGCCCAGGGCCGGCTTTTCTGTTGTCCTCAGCCTTCAAAAAGGCGCGCATGGCAGAACATGTACTGCTGGTACAGCCCTGCATATTCACCCAGCGAAGGGAACGGGTTGATCCCGTGGTAGCGCGTGTCAATGACACGCTGAATCCAGACATCCACCGGTGCACAGGAGAGCCGGTGGTAGCCGAAGAGCATGACGCAGCTGGCCACTTTGATGCCGACACCGGGACATGCAAGCAGGGTCTGCATCAGCCGTTCATCTGAAAGCCGGGTGTTCTGGTTTGGCAGAGGGGAAGCACAGACCAGCCTGGCTGTCTCGCGCACATAGGGAGCACGGTATCCAAGGGAACAGGTCGCGAGCTCTTCGAGCGAACAGGCGGCAATGGCCTGGGGTGTCGGGAAAGCATACCCTTTCTCATCCTTTTCTCCGCAGAGCCTGCAGAGCTTTTCGACGCAGGACTGGATGGCGGGAATGGCTTTGCGCTGGGAAATGATAAAGGAGATCAGGGTTTCAAAGGGATCCTGACGGAGAATGCGCAGTCCCCTGCAGCAGGAAGCGCAGGAGAGAAGATAAGGGTCATCTTTGGGAATCTGGCGGATCGCCTTTGCGTAGGGTCCGTTCAGATCCAGATAATGCGCCCAGAAGGGAAATTCATCCTCACTGCAGGACAGATCCAGTTCTTCAGGCCCGTTCCTTTGGATTTCAAGGAACCGGCTGCCGGTGCGCAGTGAGATCAATGCATCCGAGGCATGCATGCGAAAGCACTGTCCAGAGCGAGCAATCAGGAAAAAATCAAGATTTTTGTTCGTAATTTTCATAATTTGTCTCCGATGACCGTTTAGATGACAAAACAGACGGTATTTGACGAAAAAAAGAGTTGCATCAGGAAAATATTAAATGTATAATACGGCTGACCGTTAATGAATGTTCGCATTTTTAACGGTTTGGGAACCGTGATTGCAGCGACCTTGCTTTTTCGTCTGACGTGTTTCAGACGATCAGTGACTGGAACTGCAGCACATGGCTGAAGTTGGCACAGCGCCTTCTCCAGCCTTTTCTTTTTGCTAAAAAAGCCTGTCAGGTGATCTGACAGGCAGTTGTTCAGGTTTCCTCAGGGGTTTCGGTTTTCAGCTGACGCTTTTCACGCTTGCGCGGGACGCGCGGAAGATTGGGATCAGCTGCCTGCTTGACAAAGGCTGAAGGGCTGATGCCGACAATATTCTTGAACTGCTTGGAAAAATGATACGGATCCTTCATGCCGACTTCGGCGCCGGCTTCACGGACAGAATAATTCTGGTCGCGAAGGAGTTCCTTTGCGCGTTCCATCTTGCAGTGGAGCACATAGCTCAGCGGGGGCATGCCGACTTCGCTGACAAAGCGCTTGCGGAATGTTTCCATCGGCACACGGGAAATGGCGGCCATTTCTGCAAGGGAAAAATTATCCTTGTACTGGCCGGCACGCAGGGTGTCGACGACTTTGGCGATTTCATGCGACAGCATGGCGTCCATGGCGACGGGCTGTCCCCACTGGCTGGCCAGCATGCCGTACATGAGATGCTGCAGCTGATAGGTTGCATTCGACGTTCCGGAGTGACGCACGACCACCTGCACAATCTGCTTGGCAAGGTAGGTCTGGCTGGGAAGTGCCCTCTGCTTGAGCGGCACATGAAGCAGGGCACCCATCTTACGGACAACGGTGGCGGACAGAGGTCCGTCAAGCGCCATCCACAGACAGACAGCCTGTGTGTCGACAGTCAGTGTGGCAGGCACCTGGCCTGCAGGAAGAATACAGGTGTCACTTTCAGTCAGAACCAGATTGGTTGTGTTCCACTGAAGTTCGGCTTTTCCGCTTTCAACGCACAGCCATACATATTTTTCATGCGGGATCAACGCATATTCGCCGTTCTCAAGAACTGCACTGCCTGCATATGAAATCCATGCACCGCTTGCGACAGTCAGACTGCCGGGTTTATGCCATCCTTCTACGACCAGAGTGTCCGGGGCAGCCTCGATTCCCTGAAACAGATACGATTCCATCCGCGTTTCCCTCCCTACTAACATTGACGGATATGTTAAGTATACCTACCATATACGACAATGTCAATAAAAAAACAGGAAGTTTTTCGCGCTGAATGTCGATTTGGTAAAAATGCACAGAGGAATGAAATATGACTTAGTCAATTCGCTGTTTTATTGATACATCCATCTGCATTTTTCAGCCGTTGCTGTCGGAATACGTTCCGTTCTGCATGGCATCCCAGCGGTCCTGCTGACCGTACTGCGTGATATCCGGGCTTCCTTCCAGTCCGTCAGGGGCGTAGGAGACCTTCAGCTGAACCAGGACACAGACAATCTCAGCCCCGTGCAGCGGGATATCCGTATCCAGGGAGGAACGGATCCCATGGAAGGATTTGGTGTTCAGTGCCCTGGCATCCACGGAGGTCAGGGCAACGTGCACAGAGGAAGAGGAAACGGTGACCGAAGCGGATTCCGGCGGCATGTAGGAAGCGCGCAGGCTGCCGTTTTTTACCGAAAAGGAAATATTTCCCAGCGTATAGGCATTGCTGACGTGAACAGGAAATGTTTCATAGGTGCCTTCCAGGGCTGATGCATCCAGGAATGTGACGGAAAGCCAGGACTTCTTGCCGTTGAGCGATTTGAGCGGATATCCGGCAGTGCAGGCCGTATTGTTTTCAATCCGTGCGGTTTTCAGGACAATCTCGCTCTGATAAGAAGTGCTGCCGCAGCTGACTTCCACAGAGTAGGAAGCTGTGCTGCTTCCGTGCTTCAGATAAATATCCTCTGAGCGGAACTGACCTTCGCAGCCGGGATAGTACCGCTGATAGACCACACTGCCGCTGCTGTCTTTGACCGTGACTGTGACATCGCCTGCCTCGTCAAGCGGACAGGAGATGCGGACATAGTTCTTATCGGTCTGCGCTGCAGGGTTGTCCCGGATGGACAGTGTATACGCATCTTCGCAAAGCGCAGGAAACGCAAAGAGAAGCGCGCAGAGCAGGACGGACCACAGAACCTTCCTCATACATTCACCGCCTTTCTGATTACACCTATATAACGAAGGAAAACCCGCGGCTGATGCATGTCAGCCGCGGTTCATTTGTATCTTTCTTATTTCACGACAATATTGAGCAGTCTGCCGGGAACAAAGATGATCTTGGCAATCTCGCGGCCATTGACCAGACGGATGACATCCGGATGACCGGGAAGCTCGGTGACGGCCGTCTCACGGGTGAGGTCTGCGGGGATCATGATGCGGCCCTTGACCTTGCCGTTGATCTGAATGGCGATCTCCACTTCCTGCTTCTTGAGGGCTTCCTCGTCCCAGACGGGCCATTTCTGGTGATGAATGGGCTCTGCATGACCGAGGTTCTGCCAGATCTCCTCGCAGATATGCGGTGCGACAGGAGACAGAATCAGGAGAAGCGCTTCGAGCTCACCGCGGGTGACGGAACCGGCATTGTACATTTCATTGACCAGCGTCATCATGGCGGCGATGGCGGTATTGTACTTCATCTTCTCATAGTCTTCCGAAACCTTCTTGATGGTTTCGTTCATCAGACCGTTGAGACGATCGGAGAAGCCTTTTTCATCGGTGACCATTTCCTGCAGACGCCATACGCGGTCCAGGAATTTACGGCAGCCCTTGGCGCCGTTGGTAGACCACGGAATCGCCTGATCGAAGGCGCCCATGAACATTTCATAGAGACGGAAAGCATCTGCGCCGATGTCCTTGATGACGTCGTCGGGATTGATAACATTGCCGCGGGACTTGGACATCTTTTCTCCGTTTTCACCGAGAATCATGCCGTGGCTGGTGCGCTTCTGATAGGGTTCGGGCGCGCTGACGGCACCGATGTCATGCAGGAAAAGATGCCAGAAGCGGGAGTAGAGCAGATGCAGAGTGGTATGCTCCATGCCGCCGTTGTACCAGTCAACGGGCATCCAGTAATCCAGCGCTTCCTTGCTGGCAAAAGCCTGATCATTGTGCGGATCACAGTAGCGCAGGAAATACCAGGACGAACCGGCCCACTGGGGCATGGTGTCGGTTTCGCGGCGTGCGGGACCTCCGCAGCACGGGCAGGTCACATTGACCCAGTCGGTCATGGTGGACAGAGGAGACTCGCCGCTGTCTGTGGGTTCATAGTTCTTGACGTTGGGGAGCACGACGGGCAGCTCGGATTCCGGAACGGGCACCATGCCGCACTTGTCGCAGTGGATGATCGGGATCGGTTCACCCCAGTAGCGCTGACGGCTGAAGACCCAGTCACGGAGCTTGTAGTTGACCTTTTCATGACCGTCCCCGGTCTTGGTGAGGTGGTCGATGATCGCTTTTTTGGCATCCTTTACGGTCATGCCGTCGAGGAAGCTGCTGTTGACCATGACGCCGTCCTGAATGTCGGTATACGCTTCTTTCTCGACATCGCCGCCGGCGACAACCTCAATGATGGGCATGTTGAATTTCTTGGCGAATTCCCAGTCGCGTGTGTCATGGGCAGGAACAGCCATGATGGCGCCGGTACCGTAGCTCATCAGGACATAGTCGCTCAACCAGATCGGGATTTCCTTTCCATTGACCGGATTGACAGCGCGGACACCGTCGATCATGACGCCGGTCTTTTCCTTGGCGAGCTCGGCACGCTCGAAATCGCTCTTGCGGGCGGCTTCTTCGCGGTAGCGCATGCACTCATCGAAATTGCGGATGCTTCCGGACAGTTTGTCAATGAGCGGGTGCTCAGGGGAGAGCACCATATAGGTCGCGCCGAACAGCGTATCAGGACGCGTGGTATACACGGTGACCTTTTCGCCGGGCACGGTGAGCTTGAAATCCACCTCAGCGCCGGTGGAGCGGCCGATCCAGTTGCGCTGCTGGGTCTTGACGCGCTCAATGAAATCCACATTGTCCAGACCGTCGAGCAGTTTCTGGGCATAGGCGGTGATGCGCAGCATCCACTGGGTCTTGACGCGGCGGATGACAGGGGTGCCGCAGCGCTCGCAGTTGCCGCCGACCACTTCTTCATTGGCCAGACCGCACTTGCAGGACGGGCACCAGTTGATGGGCATTTCGGCTTTGTAGGCCAGGCCGTTTTTGAAGAGCTGGAGGAAGATCCACTGCGTCCACTTGACGTATGCGGGATCGGTGGTGTTCACTTCACGGCTGTAGTCAAAAGAGAAGCCGATCATCTTCAGCTGAGAGCGGAAGTGATCAATATTGGCCTTGGTGACATCGGCAGGATGCACCTTGTTCTTGATGGCGTAATTTTCGGTGGGCAGGCCGAACGCGTCCCAGCCGATGGGGAAGAGCACATTGTAGCCTTCCATGCGGCGCTTCCTGGCGATAATATCCATAGCGGTATTGGAGCGCGGATGGCCGACATGCAGGCCCTGTCCGGAGGGATACGGGAACTCGATCAGACCATAAAACTTGGGCTTGGAATGATCATCCGACGCTTCAAAGGCATGCGTCATGTCCCAGATCTGCTGCCATTTCGGTTCAATGACCGAAGGATCATAGGGTGCAACTTTCATGTGAACTTCCTCCTAATTCTGTAAAAAAAACGTTCCGTCTCTGCGTTTTGCAAAGACGAAACGGATATTTCGCGGTACCACTCTGCTTGCCTGTAAAACAGACCCCTTATGTGCATGATATCGGATGCAGCCGCCGAGAACATCGGAACGCTCCGGGGCGAGCGGCAAGGACATCGTCTGCTGCCTTGCACCATACGGCAGCTCTCTTCAAGACGAACATCTGTGCGTTCCCTTTCATTGCGCAAGCGGAGTATAACATGCACTTGGGAAAAAGTAAAGCGAAAAATAGTGCAAAAACCATACAGTTTCTTGAATTACGGGCTCTCGGGGCGAGACATGAACGCTCTTGCAAAGCCTGAGTGGAGTCAATATAATGGAAACGTGTACACCGGGAGGTGACGAAGTGGCGAGAAGAGAGCAGTATATCTTTGCAACAGAATACAATAAGAAGCCACACCATATACTCCGGAAACTGCTGATTGCAATCCTGTCGATTGTACTCCTCGGGTTTCTGGTCAACGTTGTCTATAATTACAATCTTGTTTATCACCGTCAGCAGATCACCGTGGCCAACCTGCCGGATGATCTGGAACAGTTTTCCATCCTTCATCTGAGCGATCTCAACGGCAGAAAAGGCATGGGAAAGAGAATCTCCCGAGTGCTCGGATCGCGCATTTATTCATGCGTGGTGATGACCGGCGACATGATCGGCAGGGACGGCGATATCGAAGGCCTGCTGGAAGTGGTTGAGGCTCTGCCGAAGGATATCCCGATCCTGATGATTCCCGGAGACATGGATCCGGATTACCTCGATCCCATGGGGCATGCCGGGCTGACCCCATACGCCGACTGGGCGGAAAAACTGATCAAGGCCGGGGTGACGATCCTCGATGAGCCGTACCTGATGACGCGCGGGCGGAATGACCGCAGCAGAATCTGGTTTATCCCTGAGGAACTCTATTCCATGGACCTGAAAGGCCTGGAAACAACGTATGCCGGCGTGCTCAGCCGTCTTCCTGAGGGCAGCCTGACTGCTGACCAGGCAGCGCAGAAGAGAGTCGCGGAATACCAGATCGCGAGGGCGAGAAGAATCCAGGAAACCGTCAGGACGATCGGAGCGGATGATATCCAGGTTGCGGTGGCACACTACCCGCTGACGGAAAGCCTGACCGAGACACTGATTGGTTGGAAAGAGACCACGGAAACGTTCTCGCTCAGGCGGGTCTCCCTGATCATGGCCGGGCATTACTGTGCGGGCCAGTGGCGGATTCCCGGTGCAGGCGCACTCTATGTTCCCGAGCTTGGATGGTTCCCGGATGACGAGCTGATCGTGGGCAGACATTATATCGGGCGTATTCCCCAGTATATCTCCCCCGGTCTGGGCGCATCGGGAAGCTATCCCTACATGCCCTTCCGCCTATTCAACAATCCCTCTGTATCTTCACTGGAACTGACGCAGAAGCTGGTGCAATAAGATATGAAACGATCACTCAAACAGAACAGGCGCTATGAGATGGATATGACCTCGGGAGCGCTGCTCCCGAAGATCCTGATCTTTTCAGGTCCTCTGATTCTCACCGGTATTCTTCAGCTGCTGTACAATGCGGCGGATGTGGTGGTGGTCGGCCGGTTTGCCGGTGCCACTTCCCTTGCTGCGGTCGGCTCAACCGGGTCTCTGATCAACCTGATCATCAACGTGTTCATGGGACTGAGCGTCGGCACCAGCGTCATGGTGGCGAGGTACTATGGTGCAGGCGACGTGCGGATGGTTCAGGACACCGTGCATACATCCATTCTGGTCGCGCTTCTTTCAGGCATTGTCGTGGGCATCTTCGGCTTTGTCATGGCCAAGCCGATTCTCCACCTGATGGACAGTCCGGACGATGTCATTGACCTCGCGGCCCTGTATGTCCGCATCTATTTCGTGGGCATGCCGTTCAACCTGCTGTACAATTTCGGTGCAGGCATTCTGCGGGCTGTCGGGGATACGAAGCGACCGCTGTATTACCTGACAATTTCCGGCGCGGCAAATGTCATTCTGAACCTGATCCTGGTGATTGTCTTCCATATGGGTGTGGCCGGTGTGGCGATTGCGACCGTGGTGTCCCAGGCCATCAGCATGGTGCTGGTGCTCCTGTGCCTGATCCGCACGCAGGGAATCATTCATCTGGATCTGAAAAAACTCCGCATTCGGAAATCTCCGCTGCTGGGCATCATGCAGGTGGGTCTGCCTGCCGGACTGCAGGGAAGCCTCTTTTCCATTTCCAATGTGCTGATTCAGTCTTCGGTCAATTCCTTCCTGTCCACGGCCATGGCAGGCAATGCTGCCGCCAGCAATCTGGAAGGCTTTGTCTATACGGCCATGAACAGCATTTATCAGGCGGACCTGACCTTTGCAAGCCAGAATTACGGGGCCGGGAAGAAGGACCGCGTGAAAAACGTGCTGTGGAACTGCCTTGGGACCGTTGTGGTGATCGGCCTGGGTCTCGGCCTGCTCTTTATGGCTTTTGACCGGACACTTCTGTCCATCTACAATCAGGACCCGGCAGTCATTGATTTCGGCGTGCTGAGAATGCATATCATTCTTCCGACCTATTTCCTGTGCGGCATGATGGACGTCATGGTCGGACAGCTCAGGGGTATCGGCTACTCCATTATGCCGATGATTGTCTCCCTGACCGGCGCATGCCTGTTCCGCATTGTATGGATCATGACGATTTTCTCCATGCCGCAGTTCCATACCCTGCAGATGCTGTATATTTCCTACCCCGTTTCATGGGGTCTGACTTTTGCCATTCATATGATCTGTTATCTGACGATTGCACGGAAAAAACTTCAGGATGGGAGAACAACGCTATGACAGTCAAACAAGCTGCGCAGCAGGCGCGGGCCGCATATAAGGGACATGTTTCAGAACTGTTTGATTTCCTGCTTCTTCAGGTGATTCTGCGACTGATTCCGCTGACGCCGCTCCTGTTTCTTCTCACGCCGGGGCTGAAAGTGCTTGCCCTTCTCTGTGTGCCCCTGTTCCTTCTGGTGGTTCCTTTTGTGAGAGAAAAAACCGCAGGCGCACTGCAGTCGGCCCTCGCAGGCGGAAGCATGAATTCCAGAGATGTTGTGAACATGGAAGGCTACTGGAAATGTGTCTGGAACGGCCTGAAAAAAGGCGTCCTGTTCCTGCTCTGGGCCTCCCCTTTTATCGGTGTCACGATCTGGGGCTACCGCGTGCTGTTCGGAAACGCTGTTGTCGGGCAGACGGACGTATTCTCCGTGATTCTCGCCATCTCCAATCTGGGCGGCGGTGATCTGTTCCGCGGCATTGTGTATGCCATGCTGATCTATATGGCTACGCTGATTCCGTTCTGCTTCGGACTCGCCTTTCATTCCGGTGACCGGCATGCCCTTGCACTCGGAAACCGCGGTCTGGTGAAAGGTCACAGGAAGGGCATTCTGCTCGTCTGGCTGCGTTCCCTTGTGCCGTGCATTCCGTTTGCCGTCGCAGCGGGTGCCGCGCTGGGTCAGTACATGATGTCCGTGGCGAAGGCGCTCAACCAGATTTCAGGCAAGGGACTCTCCATTCCCATGCCGACAACGGCCCTGCTGATCGTTCTTGCAGCGTTTGTGGTATTGCTGCTTCCGGTGATCCCGCTCAAGTCACTGTACACGGCGGCCATGGTCCGCGGAATCCGGGAGGAAGAGAAGCATGAGGCTTGACCGAAGACTGTGCGAACTGGCCTTCGGCACGCGCAAGGAAGTCCAGGCACTGATCCGTCAGGGACTGGTCACGGTCGGCGGACAGACGGTCCGCGATCCCGGTCAGCACACAGACGACGCGGCGGTGATCACGGTGAAGGGGACTGCGGTGGATACGCGGCGGATCCGTCACCTGATCATGAATAAACCCGCCGGAGTGCTCACAGCGGCCAGGGATGCCAGGCAGCAGACGGTCATGGATCTTCTGCCGCCGGTTTATGGAACGCTTTCCTGCATGCCGGTGGGCCGCCTCGACCGGGATACGACAGGACTTCTGTTCTTTACGTCCGACGGTGAACTCAATCACCGCCTGCTCTCCCCTCAGCGCCATGTGGATAAAACCTACCGCGCGCAGGTGGATGCAGACCTGACGCAGGAGGATGTGGAGCGGTTTGCTCAGGGAATGGACCTGGGAGACTTTGTCACAGAAACGGCAGAACTGGTCCTGGAAGGTCCGTGCACAGGGCTTGTGACCATCCATGAAGGAAAGTTTCATCAGGTCAAAAGAATGTTTGAGGCGGTGGGAAAACAGGTGCTGTTGCTTGACCGCCTTTCCTTTGGGCCGCTGAAGCTGCCTGAGGATCTGCCGCGCGGAACGTGGCGGGAACTGAACCGGGAAGAAATACAGAGCCTGTACCGGCAGGTCGGGATGGAGGAACCTGTTTGAGCAATATGTACTATGAGCGGGAACCGCAGAGCGCATCCAGAGAGGTTGCCTGTGTGTTCTCCTACCATGGAAACCGCCTGACTTTTCAGACGGATGCAGGGGTGTTCTCCAAGGGTGAACTGGACCAGGGCACAAGGCTTCTGCTGGATGCACTGCCGGAGCTGACAGGAGAGGTGCTGGACCTCGGCTGCGGATGGGGCGCCATTGGGATTGCCGTGAAGAAGGCATTCCCGCAGACGGATGTCACCATGGTGGATGTCAATCTCAGAGCTCTGGGATTGTGCGAGAGAAACGCCGAAGCGAACGGTGTGGAAGTCACGTGTCTGGAGAGTGACGGCATGCATGCGCTGAGCGGAAGGCAGTTTGACGCTGTGATTACCAATCCCCCGATTCGTGCCGGAAAGCAGAAAGTCTATGAGATGCTCTCCGGTGCTGCTGAGGCACTGAAAGAGGACGGAAGCCTGTACCTGGTGATCCGCAAGCAGCAGGGTGCAGAGAGCTGCATGCGCTTTTTGTCGGACTATTTTGAAACAGTGGAAAAACTGGACCGATCCGCCGGATTCTGGGTGATCCGCGCGGCGGAAAGAAAATAATCGCGGAGGGAAAACAGTATGCTGGATGAACGCTTTTTTGATGAGGGCCTGAACCGGGTCGGTTCTGATTGTATCAAATGGGATGCCTGCCGGCGTGAGCACGGGGAAAATACTCTGCCCATGTGGGTCGCCGATATGGATTTCAAGAGCCCGCCGGAAGTGACCCGCGCACTCATGGAGCGCGCACAGCATCCGACATACGGATATACCGAAGTGACCGCGGCAGACCATGAGGCACTCTGTGCTTTCTGGAAGCGCCGCCATGGGCTGGAAGTGGCGCATGAGGATATCGTCATGCTCCCCTGCGTGGTGACGGGCATGAAAATCGCACTGCAGGCGCTGACAGAGCCCGGCGATGCGGTGATCTATCAGCCGCCGGTGTACGGTCCGTTCTCCATGTCTGTGGAGAGTACCGGCCGCACAGCGATGGAAGCCCCTCTGAAGAGAGACGAAAAAGGATACTATACCATGGACCTGGAGGCCGTGGAGCAGTGCTGCCGCAACGGGGCAAAGCTGATGCTGCTCTGTTCTCCGCATAACCCGGTCGGCCGGTGCTGGACAAAGGAAGAGCTGACCGCGCTGGTGGACGTGCTCAGAAAATACGAAGTCATTCTGGTCAGCGATGAGATTCATGCGGACTTTGTCTTTGCGCCTTCTGTCTTTACGCCGGCGCTTGCGCTCGGGTATGACCGCACGGTGAGCCTGGCGGCTGCGAGCAAAACGTTCAACCTTGCGGGCCTGCAGCAGTCCGTCTGCCTGTGCCCGAACGCAGAACTCAGGGAAAAACTGAATGCGGCCGTCAACGCGACCGGTGTCACGACAGGCAACATTTTTGCTTTGACGGCGACAAGGGCAGCGTATCAGTATGGAGATGAATGGCTGGACGGGCTGATTGCCTATCTTGCCGGGAATATCCGTGAAATGGAAGCATGCACGGCAGAACTTCTGCCCGGGGCCGTCCTCACGCCAATGGAGGCGACCTATCTGGCATGGCTGGATCTTCGCGCCTGGGGCCTGAGCACGGAGGAAATCATGAAGCGCTGTGAGAAGACCGGCGTTGCGTTTACCGGAGGCACCTTCTTCTCAAAGGAACTCGGAGACGGTTTTGTGCGCGTGAACCTTGGCTGCCCGAGAAGAAATATCCGGGAAGCGATGAAACGGCTGCAGGCAGCACTGAACTGACAGGAGGGAGCGCGGATGGTACGGCGAAGCAGAGGCGAGCGGATTCCTGAACTGGACGGCTTCCGTGTCCTGATGGTCGGCATTGTGGCCTGGTTCCATTTCTGGCAGCAGAGCTGGCTGACACCGTATATCGGATCCTATTCGCTGGATTATCTGGTCAGGGCCGGTTATATGGGCGTGGACGGAACCATTCTTCTCAGTGCGTTTCTTCTGTTTCTCCCCTATGCAAAGAGCAGTGTGGAAGGCGCGCCGCTTCCCTCGGCACGGAACTTTTACAGAAGGCGCATCATGCGCATTGTGCCCAGCTATCTGTTTGTGACGTTCCTGATGCTGTTTGCCGTTGTCATTCCCTATGGCATGTATTCGAGCCGGAATGGCCTGATCTATGATCTGTTCATGCATGTGCTCATGATCTTCAACTGGGACAGGACCACGTATCTGGGCACCCAGCTGGGCGGGTCAAGCTGGACCATAGCGGTTGAAATGCAGCTGTATCTCCTGGTTCCGCTGCTCGGCAGGCTTGCGCAGAAAAGGCCGTGGGCTGTCGGGCTCGGCATGGCAGCTGTGTCCGCCTATTTCCGCGGATGGTGTCTGTGGTCCATGACAGAGTATTCCATGGTGGTCAATCAGCCGCTGGCGTTTCTGGATGTCTATGCGCTGGGCATGGCCTGCAGTTTCGGGTATGTGCATCTGAGAAAATGGATGCAGGGCATGAATGTGAAGCAGGAAAGGATGCTGAGAACAGCTGCAACGGCGCTGGTTTTCCTCACATTCTGGCTGTTCCTGTGGATTCTGCGTGTCCAGGCAAAAAGTGCGAACTATCCGGCCATTCAGAGCGGACAGATGATCCGGCGGCCGGTGCTCGCCATGGTTCTGGGCGGCATGCTCCTGGCTCTGCCATTCAGTTTCCGGCCGCTGCGGATGCTCTTCGGGAATCCGGTCACCCGCTTTCTCTCGACGGTCTCCATGAACTTTTATCTGCTGCATCAGAACATTGCCGTGCATCTCCGGCGGCTGGGCATTCCGCATTCCGCGTATGATCTGCCCAACCAGGCAGGGGATAAAACGTGGATGTGGCAGTATACCGGCCTGGCTGTGGGCTTATCACTGCTGGCGGCCGTGCTGGTCACGTTCCTGATTGAAAAGCCGTGTGCGTACGGCCTGAAGAAATGCTTTTCCGCGCTCGACCGGCGCAGGGAAGAAAAACGCCGCAGGCATGCGGAGATACAATAATTGCTTCAGCATGAAACCAATGGATGGAATGAAAAAAGAGCTCGCAGAAACAGCTCTTTTTCATTCGACAAAGAAAGACGGAGGGACAGCAATGGAAGCGCGTGCATGGTGGAAGGAAGCGGTGGTCTATCAGATTTATCCGCGCAGCTTTGCCGACAGCAACGGTGATGGTATCGGGGATCTGAACGGGATCACGCAGCACCTGGATTATCTGAAAGATCTGGGCGTGGATGTGATCTGGATTTCTCCGTTCTATCCTTCCCCGAACTATGACAATGGCTATGATATCTCCGATTACCGGGGGATCAACCCGGAATTCGGCACCATGGAGGATTTTGACCGTCTCCTGAGCGAAGTGCACGCCAGGGGCATGAAAATGGTGATTGACCTTGTCGTCAACCACTCCTCCTCCGAGCACCCCTTCTTCATTGAAAGCCGCAAAAGCCGGAACAATCCGTACCGGGACTGGTATATATGGAAAGACGGGAAAAACGGCAATCCCCCGAATAACTGGGGCTCGTGTTTTTCCGGCAGTGCATGGCAGTATGATGAGGCCACAGACCAGTATTACCTGCACCTGTTTGCTCCCCAGCAGCCGGATCTCAACTGGGCCAACCCCAAAGTCCGGGATGCGGTCTTTGACATGATGACCTGGTGGTGTGACAAGGGGATTGACGGGTACCGGATGGATGTCATCGGCATGATTGGCAAAGAAAACTTTGACGACGGCCCGGTGGCTCCGGGCGGACTGTACGGAAGCTTTGAATCCTCCTGTCAGCATACCCAGACCACGCACCGCTATATCCGGGAAATGCGGGAACGGGTGCTGGACCGGTATGATCTTCTGACCGTCGGGGAAGCCGGCGGCACGGTGGAACAGGCAGTCCGCTATGCATCCCTGGATGGAAAAGAACTGAATATGATCTTCTCCTTTGAGCACAATGATGCGCTCAATGACGGGACCGCACTGGGAAAATGGAGCGATCATCAGGCACAGCTGCAGGAAGTGCGGGAGATTCTCAATAGATGGCAGACGGCGCTGATCGGGAAAGCCTGGAACAGTGTGTATCTGAGCAACCATGATCAGCCGCGCCAGGTCAGCCGGTACGGCAATGACGGACCGCTCTACCGAGTCCGCAGCGCCAAAATGCTGGCCACACTGATTCATCTGATGCACGGCACGCCGTATATTTACAACGGCGAAGAACTGGGCATGACGAATATCTATTTCACAGACCTTGAGCAGTACCGGGATGTGGAAGTCTTCAATGCCTGGAAGCAGTGGGTTGATTCAGGTCTTGTCCATCCGGAAGACATGATGCGGTACTTTGCCAAAATCAGCAGAGACAATGCCCGGACGCCCATGCAGTGGGACACAACGAAGCATGCCGGATTTACAACAGGAACGCCGTGGATTGAGGTCAACCGGAATTATCTGGAGATCAATGCTGCAGACGAAGTGCGTGACCCGGACAGTGTGTATCACTATTACCGGAAGCTGATTGCCCTGCGCCATGAGCAGAAGGTGGTCGTGTACGGTTCGTTTGTTCCGCTGCTGGAAGACGATCCCATGGTCTATGCTTACCGCAGGGAACTGGACGGAAAACAGATGACGGTTCTGTGCAACTGGACACAGAAGACCGCCCCGTGCACGCTGAAGGATGAAACGGCCGGGGAAATCGTCCTTTCCAACTATGCACTCCATCAGCCCGGTGTGCTTCAGCCTTACGAAGCCATTGTCTTTCTGAACTGAATCATTTTTTTGCAGGCCGGAACCTCCGTGCCTGCATTTTTTCATGCATTTTCGTGCCCTGGAGCCCGCAAACGGGCGAAAAACCTCCGGATAAATGATTGAAGTTAACCAAAATATGATCAATTTGGGATAAACAGCAAGATTTGGCAAAAAGAGAACATGAAATGAGTAAAAAAGACCTTTTCTTTCGGGATTGATCTGGTTATAATCAAACCATCGGGTACATGAATCGATGATGTACTCAGGAAACGTTAATACATCTGAACAGTAGGAGGTTTTTGTATGAAGAAATTTTTGGCTGCTTTTCTTGCGCTCGCAATGATCGCATCCCTGCTTCCTGCCGCTCTGGCAGACGGCGGACTCGAACCGATCACGCTGACTGTGTTCCGCGGCGATCCCGGTGATCAGCCTGATGAAAACAACAAGATCTACAAGCTGATCGAAGAAGAATTCGGCATCAAGTTCGAATTCGAATTCCTGGCCGGCGACCTGGATGAAACCCTGGGTCTGAAGATTGCCAATGAAGACTATCCGGATCTCTTCGACGGCGGCAACAGCGCTGACCTGATCATCAACAACGGTGCTCTGATCAACCTGCTGGACTACATCAGCCCCGAAAAGACCCCTCGTCTCTGGGCACACATTGAGCCCCAGAAGGCCCGCATCATCGAGAAGGACGCTGAGGGCAATGATGTCCTGTACATCATCCCGAACTATGGTCTCGGTGAAGGCGAGCAGATCGCCAACGAAATCAACGGACCGGCTTTCTTCGTACAGAAGCAGGTTCTTGAATGGGCAGGCTATCCGCAGATCAAGACCCTCAACCAGTACTTCGACGTCCTCGAGAAGTTCCTGGCAGCCAACCCCACCGACGAGAATGGCTCTCCCTATATCGGCTTTGACATCCTCTGCGAAGACTGGCGTCATTTCTGCCTGATCAACCCTGTGCAGCACCTCATGGGCCGCCCGAACGACGGTGAAGTTCTGGTTGATGTCAGCACTCCTGAGTACAAGACCGAAACCTTCATCGACAAGCCCTATGCAAAGGCATACTACAAGAAGCTGAATGAAGAATTCCACAAGGGCCTCATCAGCAAGGATACCTTCGTTATGAACTATGACCAGTACATCGCTCAGATCTCCAGCGGCACCGTTCTGGGCATGTTCGACCAGACCTGGGACTTCGGCAATGCAACCAATGCTCTGCGCACCGCAAAGATGGACAACAAGACCTACATCGCTCTGGGCCTTGTCTATGATCCGGAATATGTCGACGGCAAAGAGATTGAAGAACATTACCTCAACGGCAGCGTCCCGAATATCCGCCGCGGCTTCGGCATCTCCGTCAACTGCAAGTGCCCGGAACGCATCATCGCGATGTGGGAAGAAATGCTCTCCGAAAAATGGCAGCTGATCTTCAACTGGGGCATTGAAGGCGAAGACTATTATGTTGAAAACGGCCGTCTCCTGATGACCAAGGAACAGTTTGCTCAGACCCAGGATAGCACCTGGCAGAAGGCCAACAAGGCCCGTGCATTCTTCGAGAGCAGCCCCAAGAGACAGGGCTGGATCCTTGAAGGCGAATTTGCAGGCAACTGCTGGGAACCCGGCAACCAGCCTGAAATCTACTTCGACCAGATGACCGATTATGACAAGGCCTTCCTGAGCGCTTACGGCTATCAGAAGCCTGCTGACTTCGTCAATCCTCCCATTCAGCTCGCTCCTTACGGCGAAGCATGGCAGATCGACTACACGCCCGTTGATATCGAACATCAGGACTTCCTGAACATCCAGGACAAGCGCCTGCCTGAAATGATCATGTGTGATCCTGCTGAGTTCGACGCAAAATGGGATGCTTTCGTAGAAGAAATCACTCCTTCTGCCACCGCGTTTGGCGATTTCATGCAGCAGGCCATTCTGAAGGAAGCTGCCAAGGTTGACCCGAACGTAGTACTCCCTGAGTAATTGTAATCCGGCCCATCAAGGGGAGAGCATCTGTCTCTCCCCTTGATTCATTATACAGAGGGAGGAAAGGACCATGTCCATTGTACGGAATGCGCAGGGCAAAGAAATCCGCGCGAAAAACAAAGGTTTTTTCAGAACGCTGTTTTCCCAGTGGCAGCTGATGGTGATGTCAGTTCCCATGCTGCTGTATGTTCTTCTGTTTAACTACGGCCCCATGTGGGGCTGGGTTACAGCGTTTCAGGACTACAAGCCCAAGCTGGGCATGCTCGGGAGCAAGTTTGTAGGTCTCAAAAACTTTGAGTGGCTGTTTACGCGCCAGGATTTTATCAACAGTATTCGAAACACCTTGGCGATGAGCGTTATCAATCTGGTATTTGGTACGGTTTCATCCATTCTTCTGGCTATCCTGCTCAATGAAGTCCGCAACCGCGGCTTTAAGAGAACCGTACAGACGGTCACGTATCTCCCCCACTTTCTGAGTATGGTCATTGTTGTGGGTATGGCGCAGAATATCTTCTCTTCCAACGGTGCCGTCAACGCCCTGCTCATGAACCTCGGTCTTGTCAGAGAGCCGGTCTTTTTCCTGGGTGAAGGCAAGTATTTCTGGTGGCTTGTCGGCGTGATCAATGTGTGGAAGGAAGTCGGCTGGAACACAATCATCTATATTTCCGCGATGACGGCCATCGACCCGTGCCTGTATGAGGCAGCTTCGATCGACGGCGCTGGACGTTTCCATAAGATTATGAATGTCACGCTGCCGGGTATCCGCTCCACGTTCGTGATTCTGCTGATCATGAATATCGGCCATCTGATGGAAGCCGGTTTTGAAATCCAGTACCTGCTTGGTTCCTCTGTTGTCATGGACTGGTCCCAGACCATTGATGTGTTTGTTCTCCAGTATGGTATTTCCAAGCAGCAGTACGGCGTTGCAACGGCTGCCGGTATGTTCAAGAGCATTGTGGCGATTATTCTGCTTGTGAGCGCCAATGCGATTTCCCGCAGACTTGGCGAAGACACACTGATTTAAAGGAGGTGGATCACATGACAGATATGACAAAGATGTCCCAGGGTATTGCACGTGTCAACAAAAAGAATAAAATCGGTCATGACAGAGTCTTCCCTGTTGTGAATACGCTGATCCTGATCCTCCTGATGATCGTCACGCTCTATCCGGTCATCAATACCGTGGCCTATTCCTTCAATGATGGTACGGACGCGCTGCGCGGAAATATCGGACTGTGGCCGAGAGTGTTCAGTCTGAAAGCGTATGAGTCCATCCTTTCGGACAATGCGGTGTACCAGGCAGCATGGATCTCCGCATCCAAGACAGTGATTACGACGCTCCTGAACCTGTTCTGGACGAGCATGCTGGCGTTTGCACTGTCCCGCAGGGAATATGTGCTCAGAAAATTCATTACGACCGTGATGGTTCTGACCATGTATGTGAATGCAGGTCTGATCCCGAATTACCTGCTCATTTCCAGAACGCTTTCCCTGTCCAAGAGCTACTGGGTCTATATCATTCCGACGATGTTCTCCTGCTTTAATATGATCGTGATCCGCACCTACATTGGCGGCCTTCCGGATGCTCTGGTGGAATCGGCAAGAATCGACGGTGCCGGTGACATCCGCGTATTCTGGCAGATCATTTTCCCGCTGTGCATGCCGGTTCTGGCCACCGTGGCCCTGTTCGTGGCTGTCGGCAGCTGGAACTCCTGGTTCGACACGCATCTGTATAATGCAGGCAAGAAGAATCTGCATTCCCTGCAGTATCTTCTGAAGATGAAACTTGCAACCACACAGGCCAGTGCGAATGCGGCGAAATCCTCCGCTGAAGCCCTGGCGTCCACAACACAGACCACACCGGTCACCATCCGGTGCGCCATTACCGTTATTTCTACAGTACCGATTCTCATTGTCTATCCATTCCTGCAGAAGTATTTTGTCACCGGCATGGCACTGGGCAGTGTGAAGGGCTGAGAAAAGTCTGGGGTACAATTATGGAGATCAATCAGAGAAAAACAGCAGTGCCTGAAACGAGATTTCCGGATGGATTCCGGATTCTCCGAGGAAAACAGGAATTTCTTACCTACAGGGAGCATTCATCTATCCGTATCTGGCCTTCCCAGGTCAGCTCACATTATGATACCCATATGCATTCCGCTGTGGAAATCATGATGGTGAGAAAAGGAAAAGCGGTGTATCAGTTCCCGGATGGACGGTACGAAGTGACAGAAGGCCAGATTCTGATGATCCCATCCGGTGTTACGCACAGCCTGACGGAAACGGATGATATTGACCGTCACCTTTTCCTCTTTGAGCCAGGTCCGATTCTGTCAATGTGGGACAGCGGAAATATCCGGAAGATGATGAGCAAAACGATCTATCTGCGCGCATCTTCCGAACTGCGGTCCGAGATCACAGAGGTTCTGAACCGGGTTATCGAAAGTTATGTCCAGAAGAAAATGCTGTGGAATTCGCTCTGCTACAGTCATCTGCTGGAGATGTATTCGATCCTTGCCAATGGCGATCCGACACTGATCCAGGAAGAAGAGCAGGAAGCACAGAGGTATATTGATTCGCCTCTGCTCAACAGTGCCATGATTTTCATGGATGAGCATTTTCCGGAAGATATTTCCCTGGAGGATGTGGCGACATTCGCAGGTTTCTCCAAGAGCTATTTTTCGAGAACCTTCAAGGCATTCACAGGGGTTTCCTTTACGGAATACCTGACGCAGAAACGGCTGGATGCGGCGATCAATGAACTGATCTACACAACCCGGCCGATTGGCGAAGTCGCAAGGAAAACCGGGTTTGGCGGAATCACTACGTTCAACCGTATTTTCCACCAGCGCTGCAACTGTACACCAACGCAGTTCCGCAATATGTACGGAAGCCAGGAAGTCAAAAAACATCAGCTTCCGTATGATGATGCACAGACCGACATCCATATGGCCAGAGAAGCCTGATGCGGTGCGCGGCCTCAAACAAGAGGGGACTTGCCGATGATTGACAGGCAAATCCCCTTTTGTTATATTGCAGTCCGGCACAAGCCCTGAAAAGACACAGAAAGTGTCCTGCTGTTCATAAGAGCAAGCATACAGAAAACCGGAGGCAATCCACATGAAGACATTGTACATTGAATGCGGAATGGGTGCTGCTGGCGATATGCTCACGGCTGCACTCCTGGAACTTCTTTCCGATGAACAGAAACAGGCCTTTCTTGAAAAAATGAACACCCTGATCGCGGGTGTTACGGTGGAAAAGGAACCGGCTGTAAAGTGCGGAATCACGGGAACGCATATGGTGGTCAAAGTGCAGGGGGAAGAGGAAGAATCCGAGGATGTTCATGATCATGAGCATCACCATCATGACCATGATGAGGATCATGAACACCACCACCATGACCATGATGAGGATCACGAGCACCATCATCACCACGACCATGATGAGGATCATGAACACCATCATCACGACCATGACGGGGATCATGAACATCACCACCACGACCATGATCATCATGGGCACCATCATCACACGAGCATGGCCGATATTATCTTCCTCCTCGAGAAAATGGATGTATCCGAGGCTGTGCGTGAGCACGCCAATGCGGTCTATCTGCAGATTGCCAGGGCGGAGAGTGAAGTCCATGGAACGGCGATTGAATCGATCCATTTCCATGAAGTGGGCAGCATGGACGCCGTGGCTGACGTTGTGGGCGTCTGTCTGCTCATGGAGATGGTTGGTGCGCAGAAGATTGTCTGTTCGCCTGTGCATGTGGGCAGCGGGTATGTCCGCTGTGCTCACGGTGTGCTCCCGGTTCCTGCGCCGGCAACGGCAAAGATTCTGACGGGCATTCCGACCTACGGCGGGAAAATCGAGGGTGAACTCTGCACGCCGACAGGGGCCGCGCTTCTGAAGCATTTTGCTCAGGCATTTGGCGACCGCCCGCTCATGGCCGTGGAGAAAATCGGCTACGGCATGGGCAAAAAGGATTTCCCGAGAGCAAACTGCGTCCGGGTATTCCTGGGCGATATGGAAGAAAGCCAGGAGGAGATTGTCCGCCTCGAGTGCAATCTGGACGACATGACCGGGGAAGAGATTGGCTTTGCCATGGAACAGCTGTTCCAGGAAGGCGCGAGAGACGTTTTCACTCAGCCGATCGGAATGAAAAAATCACGCCCGGGCATCATGCTGACCGTGATCTGCATGCCGGAGGATGCAGACCGTCTGGCACGCTGCATGCTTCTGCATACGACCACCCTGGGCGTCCGCCGGTCTTCCTGTGAACGGTATGTCATGGACCGGTCGTTTGAAAAGCGGGATACCGTATTCGGACCGGTTCAGGTCAAGCATGCATCGGGCATGGGTGTGGAGAAAGAGAAAATCGAGTACGAAGACCTTGCAAGGATTGCAAGGGAGCAGGGCATGGATCTGACAACCCTGAGAAAAAAACTGATGCAGTAACTGCATTTGAAAAAGCCGCGCGGAGATGCGCGGCCTTTTTATTTGGATGCACTGTGTTATTCGAAGACAAGGCTCTCCCCCGGATGCAGACAGAAATTCTGCTTGTTTTCCTCGATCCAGAGTGTGAGACTGCTGGGATTGAAGACCCGTTTCCCATCGGCGGAAAGAACCAGATGACGATAGGCTTCGATATAGTCATGCGCCTCAAGATTGGTGCAGTACCAGATCTCATCCCGCCCGCCCATGCGGCTGCAGAACAGCTCGATCCGGTCCCAGTTGTCATGAGCCTCGAACTCGTAGGCATGTCCCCAGAGATAGAACAGAGAAGGACGGCTGGACGCGAGAAAGCGCTCACAGAGTTCGTCAAGCAACGGGTCGTCATGGTGGCAGGTCGGCTCGAGGCGAAGCCAGTCGGAGGGCAGACGGAAGTCATGGGAAGAAATCACGGTGCGGCAGTAGGCGATGCCGCAGAGATCCAGGGCTTCAACCGCGGTATCGTTGAACGTGCCGAACGGATAGGCACTTCCCCGCACAATGACGCCGAAGAGATCTTCCAGGCGGATGCGGTCCTCCATGATTTCATGGATCATTCTGGGAGCCGGAATCTCAGGAAGAGAGCGGTGGGTGAGACAGTGCACAGCCACCTCGTGCACGGATACGTCATACAGGGCCTTCACCTGGGATTCGGTCAGGCGGCGGTGAATCTGGCCTTTCGGGAAAACGGTTCCTTCAGGCGCGAACAGGCCGGAATTCAGGTTAAACGTGGCGCGGATGCCATGCGCATTGAGAATGGAAATCAGCTTCTCATCCTGCTGGACACCGTCGTCATAACTGAGGGTCAGCGCAAGAAGCCGACCGTTCGGAAAACGAATATCCATGGTTCGTCATCTCCTTAAGATTTTGGATACAGGGGATTCAGGAAAGCACAGTAAACTGCACAATCTCCACATTCCGCTCATAGTCAGACGGCTGAAGCGGACAATCCGCTCCGAGCCGCTCCATCTCTCCTGTCTGATTGTCACAGGGATCCCGGCGGATCGTCACCATGTTCGGTGTCAATTCGGCCATAAAGAGGCGGTTGGCGGCCATGCGCGCCGGATCAATATTTCCGAAATAGAACGCGTGGCGAAGTGTGCTGCCTGCGCGGAATGCGCTTCCTCCATAGGAACAGTCCGCAAAGAGCCAGCCCCAGCCGGGCAGATAGAACTGAGCCCAGTCATGGGAACCAACGGAATCGCCGGAATACTCGAGGCCGCTCTGCCATCTCGCGGGAATGGAACAGATGCGGCACAGGGTGATGAACAGGATCGCCTGAAGTCCGCAGTCCCCGCGGAGATTCAATGCGCAGTATTCACCGATATCATCGAGCAGCAGATAATCCCGGACAAAGGAATAATGAATTCTGGTCGTGATGAACTCATAGATTTTCCATGCCTTCTCGGCATCCGTGACTGCATCCTTTGTAATGTCTTGGGCGAGGGAGCAGAGATACGGGGTAAACCGGACATGAATATGATCTTCTGCAAGGTCAGCATCACAGACGGGCTTTTCAGCGGGATAGAGCTCGTGCTCCGGGGCCTGTGCATGCAGCGGATCGGCATAATGGATGGTGCTGGTATAGCTGTAGGCGACATCAAACCGGGAAGGAGCTTTCAGCTCCTGTTCAAAATAGGCAGTGCACGCAGGCGCAGAATCGGGAGAGATGGACTGGGGATTTCCGCTCTCAAGGACAATATCCGACTGCTGTGCACAGGGCACAGGGAATGGAAGCCAGGCGCGGTATGTACCCGGAACAAAGGTCTTGGGATTCAGTTCGACACTGCTCTTCATGCCCATGCGCACGGAGAGTGATCCCCTTTCCTGCAGTGTCCGGATCATCGGGTCCAGAAAATCATTGTCTGTTTTAACCGGAAGACCGAACGCTTTGCGGATCAGGCTGTCCTTTTCCATGGTGGCGGCAAAGCGGACATGATAACGCTTGACACCGTCAATGATCAGGTAGTCGATTTTCCCCTCTTTTTCCAGACGGTCGAAACACGGTTCATCGACCATGGGAAAGGTCTTCTGCAGGCGCTGGAGTGCGGCAGACCGGTCATAGGGATAATCCAGCGGAAGACGGCGGAGACGCTCCTGTTCCAGGATCAGTCTGCGGCGCAGCATGTCGGGAAGATCCCTCTCAAGCCAGATGGAGATCGCTTCACTGGCCTCTGCATACCGTCCAGCATATTTCAGCTTCCGAAACAGGTCCGGGAGTGGCATGGAAAGTGTGGAAACAAGGGACTGTCTGTTTTCAGGCAAACGGGCGACTGGCAAACCGATACGCCTCCGATCTGTTTTTATTTCAGATGCGATTATATGCAAACCGACAGGGAAAGGCAATGTGCGGCGCAGACAAAGAACAGGGGAAACGAAGACACGGAAAAACGGGCTGTGCAGATCGCACAGCCCGCATGGATTGCAGAAAGATCAGGTTTCTTCTTCGTCATCGATGAGAGAGAGGAGATCGTCCTCGTTCTCTTCCTCTTCATCCTCCAATACCGGCATATCCCCTTCGGGAGCCAGCTTGGAAGCAGCATCTTTTCCTTCATCGGAGAAGAGGAATGCACGGACCTTCTGATCGATTTCATCAAAGACATCCGGATGCTCGCGCAGATAGATGCGGCAGTTGTCACGACCCTGAGCAATGCGCTGGTCGTTGTAGGAGAACCAGGCGCCGCTCTTGTGGATGATATCATGCTCCACAGCGATGTCCAGAAGCGTGCCTTCCTTGGAGATGCCTTCGCCGTAGATCATGTCAAACTCGGCGACACGGAAAGGCGGGGCAACCTTGTTCTTGACGACCTTGACCTTGGTATGTGCACCGATGACATCGGCGCCGTTCTTCAGAAGTTCGCCGCGGCGGACATCGAGACGGACAGAGGAGTAGAACTTCAGTGCACGGCCGCCGGTCGTGGTCTCGGGATTGCCGTAGAGAACGCCGACTTTTTCACGCAGCTGGTTGATGAAGATGGCCACGCAGCCGGTCTTGGAGATGACGCCGGTCAGCTTGCGCAGAGCCTGGGACATGAGTCTTGCCTGAAGACCGACGAAGCTGTCGCCCATCAGACCTTCGATTTCCTGCTTCGGAACGAGTGCTGCGACGGAGTCGACCACGACGACATCGATAGCGCCTGAGCGGACGAGGGCTTCCGTGACTTCCAGAGCCTGCTCACCGGTATCCGGCTGAGAGATATACAGGTCCTGAATATTGACGCCGAGCTTCTCGGCATACACGGGATCCAGAGCGTGCTCGGCATCGACAAATGCGCAGAAGCCGCCGGCCTTCTGGGCCTGGGCAACGATGTGCAGAGCCACCGTGGTTTTACCGGAAGATTCCGGTCCGAAGATTTCAATAATACGTCCGCGGGGAACACCGCCGACGCCAAGCGCGGCGTCCAGGGTGAGCACACCGGTGGGAATCACGGAAACGTTCTTGTTGTAACCGGCGCCGCCCAGCTTCATGACTGTGCCCGCGCCGAACTGCTTGTCAATCTGAGCAATGGCATGCTCCAGTGCCTTGAGTTTTTCTTCTTTGGCGGAAGACTGACTGACCGACGGCTTTTCGGCTTTGTCAGAAGACTTTTTTGTTGCCATGGATACATTCCCCTTTCGGTTGATGGATGGATTTTAGCACAGCTGACCTGGAATTGCAATAGTATTTTTCGATTTTTAAAGGTAAAATCGACAAATCAGAGAATACATTCGATGAAATGGATAGAAGAGATCAAACTTTTATGTACTAAAAACATGCTCTGATTTCATCTTTGCGACAATGGCCGGTATTGCGCGGACAATATAGACCAGATTGTCCTCCTGATCGTCACTGCGGGAAAGCCGCATCAGCAGATGCTCCCATTGCAGCGCCGCATCCTCTTTGCCTTTGGACAGCGGCGCAAAGCGGTTGAGGCTGCACAGCTTCAGGCACAGTTTTTCCATATCCATCAACGCTTTCCAGCCGGGCAGTCCGTAGGGAAATTCAAAGTTTGATGAGACATAGAGACTGTAGAGCTGCTCGAAGCGGGATGCCAGATACTCCCGCTGATCCTCGGTGATAATCATGTTATTTAGGCTCGGACACCCGTGACTTCAGTCGTGGGAGGAGAGCCATCT